>ENA-OPBD01000009-OPBD01000009.1-human-gut-metagenome-genome-assembly--contig:-NODE-9-length-162614-cov-8.303521_pt1 | contig 162614 bp, 137 predicted proteins | sample MGYA00241062_ERZ501440 | MGnify/ENA primary metagenome ERZ501440 (study PRJEB25962, sample SAMEA2042628) | human gut metagenome | biome: human gut; feature: human-associated habitat; material: faeces...
CTGAACTGGTTTTTCAGTTCCTGCACTATATCTTCTACCATCTTTTCGAGATCTTCTATCTGTACCGGACGTTTAACAGTAGCCCTTGCCAGTCTGTTTATCAGCTTATCGCGGTCAAACGGTTCTATAGTATTGTCTTTCTTTACAACCATAAGCGGTATTGTTTCAACCATCTCATATGTAGTAAAGCGACATTTGCACGACAGACATTCACGTCGTCTGCGAATTTTATTATCTGCAGGCCTGCTGTCAATTACCTTACTGTCCTCATATCCGCACTCAGGGCACTTCATACAACTTCCTCGCTTTCGCTCTTTTTCTTAGTTTCTATGTATTTTAACACATTTTCCGACCTATTTCAAGCCTTTTTGCGATTACACACCCGTTTTGTATTTATTGCACAGTTTCTGCATATTGTTTACGCACAGTGCCAGCTCATCGTAGCTCTTATAATTTTCACGATACAGCTCCACTATCATTGCGTTGTCATACTTTATTTTATCAAGTTCCCTGAACAGATAAGTAAAATTGAAACTACCTTTTCCGATAGGCAGACAGTCACAGCTTGCGTCGCCGTCGCTGACATGCAGATGCACAACTTTATCACCTATTATATCAAGCAGTCTGAACGGATCAACATTGCTTCTCCTTGCCTGCTTAAGATCTACCACAAACCTGACTTCATCGCCGAGTTTTGCGATCATTTCCTCGATAAACTTTACGCTGCTGCTTTTACAATAGCATATATTTTCCTGCGCTACCGTTACACCGAATTCCTTTGCAGTGCGATATAATCTCAGATAGCGCTCCATATATCTCTCATCCGGGACTTTTGAACTCAGCATTGCACCGTGCAGAACAAACACTTTTGCGCCAAGCTCCGCCATAACTTCAAAGTATCTCTTATAGATATCCAACAGATATTCGATTCTTCTCGGATAATCTCCGAACAGGAAAAGTGTTTCCATCGGAGAAGAAAACGGATGCATTGACTTTACACTTATTCCGTATTCACCGATTATTCTTCTGAGCTCCACAAGCACTTGCCCTTCAAGCTCATCAACCGAGTTTATGAATATCTCAACATTCTTTATTCCGCGCTCGGCAAGTTCATAGAGCGCTTTTTCAGTTTCCAGCGGGTAAAGACACGCCGTTGATACACCGACATCCATTTCCGTAACTTCCTTTCATATTATTGATTTATAAACGAATATACATTGCCGATCACCGAAATAACAAACGGCAGTATATAAACTATCAGCAGTACGCCGCAAAGAAGCGCATATACTCCTATTCTGCATACACCGTCAACTCTGTCGCACATAATTGCAATCTTTTTCCGGAAAATAATGTACAGTGCCAGTACAACAAGTCCACCGGATGTCAGTATAATGCCTTCTTTAAGTCCCTTCGGCAGGAAACTGAGCGCTATATCATTATGACCCTCTTCAAGCTTTAATGCCATAAATCCCGTCATGCAGCGATAAATCTCAGCCTTATGTCCGTTTACAGTTGCCGAAAAACCGCCGTCATACGGAACTGAAAGGAACAGCCACTGTCCGTCCTTTGCATCTTCCACTGTGCCGTTTATTTTTCTTCCGTCAACCTTGAGATCAGCGGTTTTCGTTGTGTTGATAGCCCTTTCAAGCTTATCCGGCGAAAGTCCGAATATGCCGAAGCTGGAACAGTATGCGCTTTTGTTGACATCTACATCAATGCTTACACTTTCGTTCTCAAAAGTTCCGAGGTACAACAAGCCATTACTGTCCTGATTCGGAAAAGACAGATCAAGCTTTATGCCGTTTACATATATTGCAAACGAGCCGTTTATATGCTCCGAAATATTTCTTGATACCAGGTCAAAACAGTCGAAATAAAGCGACTGCTTATCTGAAATTTTCAGTTTGTAGCTGAGCGTTGCAGTCCGCGCTTTACTTTTTGGCGTGAAATAATACATTCCGTCGCGGTTAGTATATCTTACATTCTTCTCACCGGTATGCTCGTATTTCGTGAACAGCAGATCATTATCTGTATTCAGCAGGTTGCCCGCAAAATACTCCTGTATAACCATGCGTTCGGCAGCAGGAAGCTCCTCGCACTGCGACAGATCACTATTTGTCACAATACCGAGCGGCAGATAGTAATCGCTCTCGTATATGGAATAATTTCTGTCGCGATATATAACCGGCTCTCTTGCGCTGAACTTTTCCACATAATACTTTATGTTCATTATCGAATCAGTCAGCGCAGTGCCGCCGTTTCCTGTTACCTCCATCCAGTACGATGAATAGCCGAGCCGCTTCATGGCATACATATAATGTTCGGAAGTAAGTGAAGTATAGTGTGCTATAGTAGGATACCCGAGCCCACCTATCAGATTTGCGTCAAAATATTTCTTTGGCCACTGAGAGAGCTTGACCCTGTAGAAATCGTCATCCTGCGGGATCTTTCCCTCAAGCTCAATCGCATTGTTATACTTCACCGGCGTGTATGCCGCCGCACCTATATACACATTGGCATTGAATACACACTCTGCAACAACTATGACCGAAAGCACCAATGCAACCGATCTGAACGTCAGTTTTCTGAAAACGCCGAACGCCATCGTAACAACATACAGCGCTGTAAATACGCAGAAAACAATAATCAGCAGACAGAACGATTCTCCGCTTCCCCACAAGGTCGATACATATGAGTCGAGTCTGTGTTTGAAATTGCAATAATACCATATTGTAAATCCGAAAAACGCAACACTTGCAGCAAGTATACCATATAAGTATCCTTTTTTGCTTTTTTGCGCATAATCTTCCGACTTTGCGTGTGAAAGCTTGACTGCCGCAAATGTCAGCATCATAAGTGTTGTCATATAACCGTATCTCATTGGGAATGCCATATAATCGCCGGTGTGCCACATCTTGTTTACAGGCTCAAAAACTATCGGCAACAGCATAAGAAATGCCATAACAGCATAAAATCTGCTGTTCTTGCTTTTTCTGCGTAAAAAATATACGATAAAAGCCGCAACGGAAAATCCTGTGCAGAATATGAGCGGTAGATTCGTGAATATACCTGCGAATACAGGCGATTCAAACAAGCCCTTAATTACATTGGCACCTCTCGCTGACGAAAGATACTGAACAAAGCTCGGAAGCCATATAACCGCAGATATCAGCGCCGCTATAGCACATCCGATAACAAACCGTGAAGCAATTCCTCCGGTGCTTCCCTTTTTCCTGTTAAAGAATATATAAACTCCGAAAAACAGTATCGTAAAAAGCACTACCATAAAACTGAGGTAGTAGTTGAGTGCCAGCATTCCTACAAGGCAGAATATAAGTCCGGCGATGTGCTTATGTTTTATCAGCGAATTGAATGCGATAAGCAGAAGCGGAAAGAAGTACATTACATCAAGCCATACCGTATTCTGATAGAACAGCATCGAATATCCGCTGAATGCGTACATAACGCTGAACAGTGCGGAATAAGCAACATCAAGTTTTTTGTGACAGGTACGGAAATATGCATTTGCCGTAACTGCACATACCGCCAGTTTCATAAGCGTCATAATGTTCATAAAGACCATCATATCCGCTTTGTCCACAAACACTACAAGAAATGAAAACGGGCTGGATATAAAAAACAGGAATACGCCAAGGAAATTCATTCCGCCGGCATTCTGCCAGTTGAACAGAAAATCCCCGTTGCCTTCAAGTATATCCTTGAAATCCAGTAAAAGCGGAAGTACCTGCTGATGCATATCACACCATGCCAGCGTCTTATCGCCGAACGGATATAAACCACTGCCTGCAAACACTGCCAATCCTATTATTACAACTGCAATCGGCGGTATCACAAGCGTAAGCCACAGCTTGGGGCTGTGCATGACTGCACTTAAATGTGTTATGATTTTTTTGGTAATATCTCTTTTCAAAATGTCCTCCGGGAATATATATTTCTCTCCCATTTGGTGTTTTTAACAGAATATCAAATCTAAATTCAAAAGCCGCAAAGAACAAATGTACTGTGCGGCTTTTAATATCAATTGAATTTACAAGCCACAGGTAATTATACCATAAGCTTCTTTGCGTCTACTGCTGTATTGGATGCAAGATTCTTTGTATCCTTCTTGCTCTCGCTCTTTCCGGCATTTGTATAGTTCTTGCCGTGCTTTTCCTGCCAGAGTACCCACAGAGGACCTGAGATACACAGTGAAGAATAAGTGCCGCATATAAGACCTGCCATCATAGGAATAGCAAATGTCATTATTGAGGTTACACCGCAGATAGCGCATACAACGCAGATTGCGAGAACTGCAAAAGCAGTTGTAACTGTTGTGTTTACAGAACGTGTTATCGACTGAGTGATACTCATATTAACAAGCTCTTTAAGCGAGAGTGAATTGCCGTAAAGGTTACGGTTCTCTCTGATACGGTCGTATACAACGATTGTATTGTTGATAGAGTTACCGAGTACAGTAAGAACAACCGCCATAAAGTTTGCGTCAATGGGGAAACGGCAGAACACAAACACTGCATAAACCATGAAACAGTCGTGAACCAGCGCAACAAGCGCAAACACACCTGCCGAAAGACCGCCGATTTTCTTGAATCTGAACGCAATATATATAACAAGCAGCACAAACGAGAACAGTACCGCAACAAGGCACTTAAGGAAGAACTCAGTACCCGATGTGGGGTTGACATCCTGGCTGTTTACAAGCGTAAGGCTGTTATCCTTGAATGATTGCTGAAGCTTATCGGATAAAGCTGTCTGCTTGTCGGCTGTAAGACCTTCGGACGATGAGAATGAAATCTCAACGACTTCAAGCGAGCTGTTCATCGAGGAACCTGTAGTTACTGTAACAGCACCGTAGTTTTCGCTTTCAACCACCTGTTTTACAGCGTTCGTATCTATCTCTCCGGTATAGCTGTATGTCAGCATTGTACCACCCTTGAACTCGATAGCCATCTGTACGCCGAAAATGCAGTTGAAAATAATTGTAATTACCACAATTACTATCGGTATAGCAAAGAGAATTTTTCTGTTACCGATGAAGTCTATTACTTTTTTATTGTTCATTTTGAAGCACCGCCTTCCGTAGCCGCTGCCTTTTCAGCGGCACGCTTCTTGGCAGATTTTCCGCCGTAAAGCGCAGGATTTCTGAATATCTTGAATCTGGAAAGCGACATTGTCATAAGTCTTGTCGCAAGTATACCGAACAGGAAGTTCAGTATAACACCGACCATCAGAGTATAACCGAATGAGTAGATAGTACCCTCGGTCGAAGCACCGAACATAAAGAATACGGGCTTCAGTATAGTAGACGCAAGGCTGTCGGGAGTACCGAAAGCGCCCATAAGTATTATAGCAACGATGATCATCGTAATATTACCGTCAAATACCGCACTGAACGCTCTCTTATAGCCTGTAGCAATTGCTGTATCTATCGTCTTGCCGCTGTTTATTTCTTCCTTTATACGCTCGCCCGTGATAACGTTTGCGTCAACGCCCATACCTACCGCAAGAATGATACCTGCGATACCGGGTATTGTCAGCGTAAAGCTGTTTGAGAACGGGAAGAATCCGGTTATAGCACAGAATGTACCTGCAACCTGTCCGATAAGACCGATAACAGCTACAACACCGGGCAGTCTGTACAGTGCTATCATGAATATCATTATAAGTGCAAATGCGATAACGCCGGCGATTGCCATAGCGTCACGGGCACCTGTACCGAGTGTAGGTGATATAGTACTGAAGCTTGATGTTTCAAGCTTGAAAGGAAGCGCACCGCCGTTTATCTGGTCGGCAAGCTCCTTCGCCTCATCAGCTGTGAAGTTACCGCTGATAGTAGCCTCGCCGCCGCTGATTTCCTCGTTTACGGTAGCTGTTGAAATGCACTTATCGTCCATGTAGGTTGAAATGTATCCCTTGGGAGAAGTTGAAGAAAGCTTCTTTGTAGCCTCTGCGAACTTTTCCTTGCCGCTGTCCTTCAGCTTTAAGGATACCATGTACTCGTATTCCTTGCTGTTTCCGCTCTTGAGTTGATATACGGCAGAAGCCTTTTCAACGTCCGAGCCGGAAATGATAAGGGGCAGATCCTCGTATGTCTGACCGTCGGAAAGCGATTTTTCCGAGCCCTCTCTGAATGTGAGCAGTGCGGTAGCGCCAAGCTCCTTTACAGCGGCCTCGGGATCAAAGCTGTCGTCTTCAGCCTGCCACGGGAAACGCACAATTATCTTATCGTTGTTATAATCAACATAAACCTCATAGTCTGTTATGTTGTTTGCAACAAGTCTTGTTTCAACGATTGACTTTGCCGCATCGACCTCTTCATCGGTCGCATCATAATCTGCCGGTGACGTAAATGTAACGTCAACACCGCCTCTGATATCAATACCCCAACGAATATCACTTACGCCTCTTATAATAGTGGTCGTGAAATCGCCGTACTGGGTATGAACACCGAAAAATACTATGCCTGTAAATGCCAGTATAACTGCCAGCACTATAAAGAATACAGGCTTTGCCACTCTTTTCAAATGTTTCACTCCGTTTCTGTGCCTAAGCACATCCTGTTAATTTATACACTATAGTATTATACTATAATGATTTCGATTAGTCAAGGAATTTTGTAAATTTCGCTATTTTCCGATCTGACAATTATACTGAAAGCTCAGCCTTTTCTCCGAGAACTTCCTTGTTCTTTTCAAGAACAGGCTTGATACATTTGTTAAGAAAAGCTGTTACCTGGCTTGCACTTCTGCCGGTATAGTTTTCAGGGATAAGCTTTGCCTCGATTTCTTCCTTTGTTGTCATAAAGTCGGGATCTGCCGCAATTCTGTCAACGAGGTCGTTTTCTCCGCCTTCCTCCTTGATCACCTTACCTGCGGCAATGCTGTGCAGTCTTATCTTCTCGTGAAGCTCCTGTCTGTTTCCGCCCTTCATAACAGCGTCCATCATAATATTCTCCGTTGCCATGAAAGGAAGCTCCTTCATTACTCTTGCACGGATGACCTTGGGATATACGACCAGTCCGTTTGTGATATTCAGCATAATGTTTAGTATAGCGTCTGTTGCAAGGAAAGCCTCTGCTACCGATATACGCTTGTTAGCACTGTCGTCAAGCGTTCTCTCGAACCACTGTGTACCTGCCGTGAATGCGGGGTTAAGAGTATCTATCATTACATATCTTGAAAGCGATGTAATTCTCTCCGCTCTCATCGGGTTTCTCTTATAAGGCATAGCCGAAGAACCGATCTGATTCTTCTCGAAAGGTTCTTCCATCTCCTTGAAGTTTGCAAGGATACGCAGGTCATTCGAGAACTTTGAACAGCTCTGTGCGATACCGCCCAGTACATTAACTATTCTGCTGTCTACCTTTCTTGAATATGTCTGACCGCTTACGGGAACGCACTCCTTAAAGCCCATCTCCTCAGCTATCATCTGTTCAAGCTTTTCTATCTTCTCTTCATCGCCGTGGAACAGCTCCATAAAGCTCGCCTGTGTACCCGTAGTACCCTTCTGACCGAGCAGCTTAAGATTACCCATCTGATATTCAAGATCCTCAAGATCCATCAGAAGTTCGTTCATCCACAGTGTAGCACGCTTGCCGACTGTAGTCAGCTGTGCAGGTTGTAAATGTGTATATGCAAGACAGGGCATATCCTTGTACTTGTCGGCAAAAGAAGCAAAGTTTGCAAGAACATTGACAAGCTTTCTGTGTACTATCTTCATAGCGTCACGCATTACGATAACATCGGTGTTATCGCCTACATAACAGCTTGTAGCGCCTAAATGGATTATACCCTCGGCCTTCGGACAGCACTTTCCGTATGTATGAACGTGCGCCATAACATCGTGGCGGAGCTTCTTCTCCTCTTCAGCCGCATAAGCAAAGTCAATATCATCAATATGCGCCTCAAGCTCGTCCACCTTTTCCTGTGTTACCTGCTCAAGTCCGAGCTTCATTTCCGCTCTTGCAAGTGCTACCCACAATCTGCGGAATGTCGAAAACTTCTTCTGTGCCGAGAATGTAAACTGCATTTCCTCGCTTGCATATCTTGTACAAAAAGGGCTTTCGTAAGTTTCGTAGTTTGTCATTATAAGTAACCGTCCTTTTCATCGGATTTTTAACGTTCCTTGTGCCGACAGATCCACAGCTTAATTGCTGCACATACCGACACATTATATATTGTACCACAGTTTGAACCGGTTCGCAATAGCAAACATAACTTTTTCTCAAAACTCCCTCTTATTATATAGTTACCCACGATTTTATAAATATAAACCGTCCTCCACATCGACCACACCCTCAAAACCGCATAACAAAACGGTTTCCGATGATCATCAGAATTATTTTTGCGTTTTTCACAAAAAAATTCAAAAAAGCCCTTGACAAATACCCGAAAACCGTGTATAATGTTTACTGTTATCTGGGTGTGGCGCAGATTGGTAGCGCGCTACCTTGGGGTGGTAGAGGCCGCAGGTTCAAATCCTGTCACTCAGACCAGTTAAAAACCGCTTGATTATCAAATCAAGCGGTTTTTCTGTTTTTTCGCACCCCAGCTATTGGACGAAGAGCCCATTTATCATAGAGCCGTAAATAAGTAACCGGACAAATATACTACAGGTAAATATAAAAGGACTGCCACGGAATTTTATTTTTCCGTGGCAGTTCTTTTTATATCCTTATATTTATTCTCTTCCCTTAAACTGCGTAATATCCTTTATAACTTCCCCTGCGATAATAAGCCCTGCCACAGACGGTACAAAGGCGGTACTTCCCGGCACCTGTCTTTTTCCCGGCACCTTATCCGCCTTAGAAAGACAACCGCTTTCACCGTTCGGATCTTCGTCGGCAATGGGCGGTATCGGCTTTTCCTTTGAGTATACCACCTTGAGCTTCTTTATTCCTCTGCGTTTAAGCTCATAGCGCATTACCCTTGCCAGTGGACACACAGAGGTCTTATATATATCCGCAACCTCAAATGCCGTAGGATCGACCTTGTTTCCCGCTCCCATAGAGCTTATAATCGGCGTTCCTGCTTTCTTTGCATTTTCAATAAGTGCTATTTTTCCCGTAACCGTATCTATTGCGTCAACTACATAGTCATACTTGGTAAAGTCAAACTGATCCGCCGTTTCAGGCATATAGAAGGTTCTGAAGGCTGCCACCTTGCAGTCGGGATTTATTTCCTCAATTCGCTCCTTTGCAACATCGACCTTGTACTTACCGACCGTCTTTGTTGTAGCTATTATCTGACGGTTTATATTGGTAAGACACACCTTATCATTGTCTATAATATCAATCGCTCCCACTCCCGAGCGTGCAAGCGCCTCAACGGTATAACCGCCTACTCCGCCTACGCCGAATACCGCAACATGAGATCCTTTCAGCCTGTCCATTGCCTCTTTACCGAAAACGAGCTGTGTTCTTGAAAACCGGTCAAGCATTGTTGCCTCCTACAGAGAACTGTGTTCCCCTTGCAATAAATGTAACGGTCATTCCCTTTTTATCGAAATAGCTCTCAATAAACCGCTTTATCTCTTCGTTTCTCTCGTCCAGCGTGAAATACTGTCCTCCGCAGCCATCGTGAAAATGCAGCGTTACGCCGAAATTGTCAAGTACCGCCCTTTTAAGCTCCGATGCTTCGGTTATGCTTATTGCCATAAGTCGCTCCTTTAAGTCTACCGTTTCTATCTGTTTAATGTACAATATAGCTATTATACATCGTAATACAGCGGCTGTCAACGTTCTGCAACGGATTTTTTCACTGCGTTTTTCTTTTTCAGCAGAGCCGCCGCAGACTGCAAAAAGCGTATATCCTCCTCGCAAAGTCCGCTTATATCAAGTGTTCGGCTTCTCTTATCCTCAAGCCCTAACAGATAGTCTGTCGTAACACCGAATACTCCGGCTATTTTGATTATCGTTTCGGGAGAAGGGTTACGCTCCGACAATTCATAATTGCTTATTGCCGCTTTTGTCACCCATATCCTTTCAGCCAGCTGTTCCTGCGTCATGCCTGCACTTAGCCTTAACTGCTTTACTCTTTCTCCGAATTTAACCATCTGAGCCTCCGTAATGAATATAAACGATCTGAAAACATAAAATAAACAGTTCATTTATCTAAAGTGTAGCATATATCGGATTTCGTACCGTTGATTTTTGTAACACATACCGTTGACTATTCGAAGCCCTTGTGTTAAAATACAAGTACAATATCTCATAATACGCAGATAAAACAAGAGGGTAAAATGAAAAGATCAACAAATGAAAAAGCGGCGATAATTCTTGCCGTGTCGGTCATTCTTTCCGTCACAGCCTGCTCAGCCGAGGGAGTAGCTTATGTTGGCGGTAGCCAAAGCGGAACCGGCTTTTCCTCCTCAGCCGCCGCAACAAGCGGTACAATATATGAGGAAAGCACGCTTCCTGCCACCGTCAGCATTACAACCGCCACAACAACAAAAGCAAAAGAAACAACCGCTGTTTTGACCACCGTTGCTTCAACTCCTGCCATACCGCCAAGACCGCAGCCATCAACGGAAGCAGTTTCTTACAAGCACTTATGCGAGATTTATCAAAAGCTGCAGGAACAGAATAAAGCAATTTTTGCACTCGAGAAACAGCGAAGTGACCTTGAAATTGAACTGTCCGACAGCAAAGGTATCTTCAAAGCAAAAAGGCGTTCCGAGCTTTCAACGGAGATAGCCGGATTGGAGGAACGTATTTCCCGAATGAAAGTCCGCTTATCTCATATCGTAAAGGAATACGGGTATCCGAATGTGGAAGCCTTCTACAAGGCATTTCATAAGTCAGAGACAGCTTATGGGGATTATCAGGACAGCCTTAAGAATTGGAAACAACGGTATGGAGAAAAGCCACAGTCTCTACACGATAGGCTTATATCTAAGAAACAGGACATAAAGGAGCGAGAGTTAACAAGACCATATTCTCCACCAAACCGTGGAAGGAGTAGATAACAAACGAAGGGAGGCAATTGCCTCCCTTCGTTTGTTATCTCTCCGTAAAAGACTGGAATTTCACCCTCTCGCATAAAGATACAAATTATTTTTTTATTTCCTTATCATATATCTTTTTTGAGTATACCACAGTTACAATTGTTGCTAATAATAAATAAATCAACATAAAGATTGTGCCAGTCATCCCACTTGTAAATACGGTTGTAATAATAGTCAATAACCCCGTAATAATAATACATATTGCACCAAAGCGGTTACTCTTTCTCCATGTATTATCATTGTGCATACTCCAAACGGTTCGAACTCCCACTACTGCATTTCGTTTTGCCTTTGTCATAAAATTTCCTAATACAATAAACATAATACCACACAAAATACATGAAATTTTTGCAATGTCAATAACTGCTAGCTCACTACCTGTATTTGACTGTATCCACGATGAATATAGAATACAATAATGCATAATTCCGAACATTATTGCTTGCGAAATTCCTACAACACATAATACCTTTGCAGAAGATTTTGCTTCCATCTGTTCCTTTTCTGTATTTGCATTTTTTGATTTTTTCTCAAATACATAGATTAGCAGATGCCAAAATAGTGTAATAAACAAAATAATTACTGGAAAAATAAGACTTTCTGTTTTACTTCCCCATCTGTCAGTGTTTCCCTCCAAGTCATGATGCATAGGTATAATATCAGGCATAAACTGTAGCACCACACTTGTAACTACAACTGGAATCATTGCTACTGTCCACATTATTTTTTTCATACTTTTTTTCCTCCAAACTGGTTAACCCATATAATTAATTCATCGAACACCGTAGTGTTGATTTCATAATAAACAAAGTTTTTCTCTTTATATTCAGATATCAAGTCTGCGTTTTTAAGTAATTTTAAATGATAAGAAAGAGCAGCCGGTGTAATCTGTAATTTTTCAGCAATCTCTCCGGCATTTAATCGCTCATTTCTCAACATCATAAGAATGGCTCTTCTCTGGCTATCTGCCAACACTTTAAAAATGTTAGTTTCTCTCATATTTTTACCTATTTAAAAATTTCTTTAAATAGATTATAGCATACATTTTGTTTTTTTACAAGGACTATTTAAAAATATTTTTAAATAGAGAGGACACACTGAAAAATCAATGTGTCCTCTCTATAAAAATTAAAATAAAATTCAAACATCTAAAAGCTTAAAATTTTCGTCTCTTGTTATATTATGAGATAACCGTACATCCTTTCCATAATATTTTTATAGTTTTGAAAGCATTTCAATCCGTTCTTCCTGCCATTTTCATTTCATGTTATAATTTGTTACAGGATTTTCTTTCCCTTAATTTTGCCCTTGCGAGCATTCGTAACATGAGGGAAAAGGATATAACACAAGGGGAAGCGTAAGGGCAAACTCACTCGCTACAAATTTAGCATTTACAAGGGTTTGCGGACTTCATGAAGATAAGATATAACAGTTAATAAATGTTATGGATTCGATTAAATCAAAACTGTAATTTGACGCTCTGTTAATGCTATTAAACCCAATCAATAGCATTCTTTACAAGTTTGACAAATGGTTCACAGGTCAGATTTTGGGTAGTGTGTGCAGGAACGATACAGCAGATTTTTCCCTTGCCATAGGTGTGAATCCATACAGCAGGCTGAACGCCGTTCTTTGAAACGGTTTCTGCAAGAATCGTTGTATCAGCATTCGGAATCATTTCCATTACATAATGTTCGTCAAAATCAGGGAATGTGAATTTGCCAATGCCTTCAACAATCGGATGTTCTGCTATCGGTTTTACAGTAAGCGGACATTGTTCGGGATGAGTGATAAAGTTACTTCTTATAACATTTGTGAGGATTGCGTGATTTTCTGTGTAATCAGTAAGTGATGCGTGAAGCATAATCGTTCCCATACCATTCTGAACATCATTCAGAAATTTCTCCGTCCATTTTTCATCACACCAGATTGGAGTAGGAATCTGATCATTTTCAATAGGATCTTTGAAAGACAAAAACAAATCAAACTGCCCGTTGAAATAATCATTTGGGTTCTTTGTGAATGTTACTTCATAATCTGCGTTAAACAGATAGTCCATCATAGGCTTGATGGAATCATCGTGATGCCAGTAATCGTGTACCAAAACAAATACTTTTTTACTCATAAGTTATACGTCCTTTCATCACCGTTTTATGGCTACGTTTTTGTGAATTCTCGTTTTTTTGATGTGCGTTAAATTCCGATTTATCGTTCTGTTCAATCTTGACTTATTATATCACATATCCCCGAAAAAGTAAAGGAGGTCGGTTAGTCCGTCCCCTAAAAGTCGTGATTTACCTCGGCTGTGTAGCCTTCGGTTTTCTCAACGAAGCAATACGCCATCATCAATAACATTCACCGTAATTTCGTTGTCAAGATAAATATTTTCAAAAAAGGTCTAGACATTTTCCTCGTTCTGTGATATGGGACTTCCTGCTGTTACTTTCTTTTCCATAGTAATTCCACCTTTCTGACAGTCGTTTTTAGCTTTTCACATATCTGGGCATAGAAAAACCCCGTATCTAACGGTTTAACCGTCTGATACAGGGTTATCTTTTTATCTACCGAGTTCAAGGCACATTACCAATGTGATGTCTTCCCATTGATCTTGCCTTAAATACTTGCCGTTTGCCTTCTGATAGGCTCTTGCCATCTCAAAGGTTATCGGAAAATCCCATTGTATAGCGATTTTCTGATTAATCCCTATCAGCAATAGCTGCCTGTGCGGCTGAGAATACACCGTCTGCCGTATCACAGCAGGAGAGCGGCTCTGCGGTATCGTCCGAGAATAAAACGACCGCACTGACCGAAGAAGCCGCCAAAGAAACCGTAAAGCTGAATATGCCAATAGCGGACAAGTTTTACGCTATCTATAACCGTTGCAGCCTGCCTGCAGACAATTCCGCATCGGTAACTGATGATAACGGCTTTTGCTACTCTCCCACAGAAAGCGTTTATGATACTCTCGCCTCGCTTAAAGCCGATACCGAGAAGTATTTCACAAAAGAATATCTTGACAGCACGTTCTATAAGAACCTTGCGGACGAAACCGCATTCTACAAGGATATAAACGGCAAGCTGTACAAAAATACCGACGCTGTTTCCGACGGAAAGAATATATGGGATACTACAGCCTGCGTCATTTCCGATATTACCGATACAGGCTTTACCGCAACAGTGCCTTATCTCGACTTGTACGAGGCTCACCGCAGTGCGAAGATAGAATATCTGCTTGATAACGGAACATATAAGATAAACAGCTGGACATTGAATCTTGACGCTATATGATCGGAAAATCCGTTTTAATATCAAATTATCCGCCGTCACGGAGATAACCGTTGACGGCGGATTGCTTTTTGTTTGTATAAATCTATATTTTACAGCATATGCAGCTTCTTTGTAGCATACGCATTCAGCGACATATCAGCCGTATTTCCTGCCAAATACTCATAATATCCCTGACAGCCTATCATAGCCGCATTATCGCCGCATAGCGAAATATCAGGCATATAGAACTGCTTGCCGCAGGCACTCGCCATTTCCGACAGCTTGTCACGGAGCATAGAGTTTGCCGCTACACCGCCTGCAAGTGCGAGCTTTGTGTAACCAAGCTCATCAGCCGCCGCCATGAATTTTTCCGCAAGTATAGACGTGATTGTGTCCTGAAAGCTGGCGGCAAGCGAATTTACATCAGTTTCAATGCCCTTTTGTTCGTTGTTATGTATAAGGTTGATAACAGCGGTTTTAAGTCCGGAAAAGCTGAAATCATACGGATTTTTGGTCGCAGGTCTTGGCAGCTTATACTTCTTTGCGTCGCCCTGCTTTGCCGCTCTGTCGATATGCACTCCGCCGGGATACTGAAAGCCCATTGCTCTTGCGGCTTTGTCGAATGCCTCACCTGCCGCATCATCGGTCGTCTTACCTACCGTTTCAAGCTCCGTATAGCTGTTTACCTTTACTATATGGCTGTGTCCGCCCGAAACCACAAGACACAGATACGGCGGCTCAAGTTCAGGGTGCGTTATGTAGTTTGCCGCTATATGCCCCTTGATATGATGCACAGCGATAAGCGGCTTGTTTTTTGCAAGCGCAAGCCCCTTTGCAAAGTTCACCCCGACAAGCAGTGCGCCTATAAGCCCGGGTGCGTTCGTCACCGCTATTGCGTCGACCTCGTCAAGCGTCATATCCGCCTTTTCAAGAGCCTCGGCACATACTCCGGTTATATTCTCGCAATGTCTGCGTGAAGCTATTTCGGGTACTACTCCGCCGTACAGCTTGTGTTCGTCTATCTGAGTGGCTATAACCGACGAAATAACTTTTCTTCCGTCCTCGGTTATTGCCGCCGCAGTTTCATCACACGAGCTTTCTATGGATAATATCTTCATCTTCGTCATCCTTGTTTATTCTTCTACCGTATAATAGTCGTGATTTTCATCATAAATATCAAAGCCCAGATCCATCAGCTTCTTTGTGTCGGCATAGCGGTTTTCCACCTCTCCGCCATACACCAGTGTAAGTATCTTCTTGCCGTTCATACCTGCATATCCTATAAAGCAGAATCCTGCCTCATCGGTAAATCCCGTTTTCATTCCGTATACCTCATAAGGAATTGTGGTGTCGGTAAGGAGCTTATTGCCGTTGTCCCAGCTGTGTACTCCGCCCTCTTCATCATATACTATCGCAAGCGGCTGACAAGTAATATCACATATTGTACTGCTCTTTGTCGCAGCAATCGCAAATTTCAGCATATCCGATGCCGTTGTATAATGATTATCATCATGATATCCGTCAGGCACTGTAAAATGTGTATTTTCTGCGCCGAGCTTTTTAGCATAATCATTCATCAGCACCGCAAAATAGTCCACTGCCTCTCTGTCACTGATATCACTGCCATATACTTTTCTTGCAACATTGACAGCTATTGTATATGCCGCATCATTTCCCGACGGTGCCAGCATAGCAGTAAGTATTGCATTTCTGCAAAGGCTAGAACCCTGCGAGATCCACGACATACTTGAATCTTTGGCAACAAGTTCAAGTTCGCTTCCGACATAATATATGTACTCGGGTGAAGTATATTCAATAGCTGTCAGCGCAGTAAGAAGCTTTGTTGTGCTTGCCGGGTAAACAAGCTCATCGGCATTCTTGGAATATATTATTTTCTCTTCCGTAAGGTCATAACATATCGCCGCGCGACTGCCTACAAAATTATCACCATAGACCGGCTCGGGTTCAGGTGCCGCAGTTGTTGCAACTGTTGTCGTTGTCACCGCCGTTGTTGTTTCTGCCGTTGTCTGTACAGGCTTTACAACACTTACCGCCGTCTGTGCGCTGCCTTGTGCATTACTGCTCCTGCCGTCCATTGTCAGGTCAACACTTCCGCAGCCTGCGCCTGCCGCAACTACAGCTAAAGTAAGCACACATAAGAGTGCCGTTCTGATTTTATGCTTTTTATTGAGCATGTTTGTCATTTGTCCTCTGAATAGGTCTGCAATCATTCTTCGCTCTGATTTGTCGTTTCGATACGCTGTTTTGCTTCCTGCTTTATCTTATATGGAAGTGTTTCAAGTATCATTTCTGTCATTCTCTTGTCCGGTGAAAAAATGAGCATCGTTCTGCCGTGGGTCTTATGCTTTGCTATAAGATAATATGCGTTTACATTAGTTCCGTCAGAAGCAATTACCGTAGCGTCTGCATTAGTTCCGTTAGTGCCGTCATATACACCGAACTCTTCAACCGTATTCATCTTGAGTGTGATAAGGCGCTTTCTTTTTCTTTTTCCCGTGATCTTGTCAATGTCAAGGTCATCGTTCGTAAGTATATACTCATACTCATAGCTCATACCGGTCAGCAACCATACAAGACCGAAAAGCGCGCCCACCGAAATAAGCGTCAGCACCATAAATCCTGTAAAGAACGAAAGCCACATAAGAGCTGTTGCAACGATAAGTCCCAGGACAGTAAGTCCTATTCTCTTTGCCCAGTCTGCGCCGGTAGTTGCCTTTTTGACAAGCTGTTCACCAAATGTATCCAAATTGTACCTCTTTTCTGCTATCAAGTAGCTTATAACATACTTATTTTATTTTAACATAAAATCCACTCTATTTCAAGCAAAATTTGTTGATAACGCACTTTTGCATACCGGATTATGCTTAGAAATTATCTTTTCTTAAATGTGAAACCGCGTGAACTTCTTTTTCTATTATACTGAATCATATCAATGGCGTATAAACAACAACGCCCACCTTTCGGTGGGCGTACAGACTCTCTAAAAAACCTACAGAATTATTAAAAAGGGGTTTGGGGCGTAGCCCCAAGCGGGATGAGGGCGGCAGCCCCACATTCAGCCCCGGCACGGACGCTGGGCATGTATGCCCAAAGGCTCTGCACGATGCAGAGCCAACCAAGCATACACAGCCTTTCACCACGGGAAAGGGGTTTGGGGATTGGAATTGAGAACAAGCACTTTTTTGAAAAAACAGACTTTTTCTCCAAAACAACAACGCCCACCTTTCGGTGGGCGTAAGCTATTTAAATATATCAAATTATACTAATTTGATAACAGCCATCTCTGCTGCGTCGCCTCTTCTGGGGCCGATCTTGATGATGCGTGTGTAACCGCCGTTCTTATCAGCGTACTTGGGTGCTATATCATCAAACAGTTTCTTAGCTACGTCTTCCTTAGTGATGTAGCTGTAAACCTGACGCTTTGTATGCAGTGTGCCGGCCTTGCCGAGAGTGATCATCTTTTCAGCTGCACTGCGAACTTCCTTAGCTCTTGCAACTGTAGTAACAATCTTGCCCTTTTCAAGAAGCAGTGTTACCATACCTCTGAGCATAGCCTTTCTGTGATCACTGGTTCTTCCCAGTTTTCTTGAACCTGCCATGGATATTTCTCCTTTCAGACAAATTGAAAGTCACTTGTCAATTGTTGTCATCGTCGCTTGCAAGGTCAAAGCCTAAAGACTGGAGCTTTGCTCTGACTTCCTCAAACGACTTCTTGCCTAAGTTTCTAACCTTCATCATATCACCCTGCGACTTGTTGATAAGATCGTCAACGGTGTTGATGTTTGCACGCTTTAAGCAGTTGAATGAACGTACGGAAAGGTCAAGGTCATCGATAGTCATTTCGAGGAGCTTATCCTTGCCCGACTCGCTCTTGTCTGCCATAAGCTCAGGCTGTATAGCTTCATCAGACAGCTCAACGAACGGCTGAAGATGATCTACCAGAAGCTTAGCGGCGTATGAGACTGCCTCTTTTGCAGAAATTGTACCGTCTGTCCATACCTCAAGTATGAGCTTGTCATAGTCGGTACGCTGTCCTACACGGGTGTTCTCAACTGTATAATTCACCTTTAAAACAGGTGTATAAATGCTGTCGACAGCAATTATGCCGATTACCGGCTGAAGCTGCTGCTTGTTCTTTTCAGCAGACACATATCCTCTGCCCTTGTCAAGAGTAATCTCCATATAGAGCTTAGCTCCGGGGCCGAGGGTAGCTATATGCATACCGGGGTCGAGGATTTCAATCTCACTGTCGGTCTTTATGTCGCCGGCAGTAACATCGCACTCGCCCTCAGCTTCAATATAAACTGTTTTCGGGCATTCGCCATACATTTTTGCAATGAGACCCTTGATGTTGAGGATAATTTCCGTTACATCCTCTTTAACACCGGGGATAGTCGAAAACTCGTGCTGAACGCCGTCAATCTTGACTGACGTTACCGCAACGCCGGGAAGTGAAGAGAGCAGAACACGACGCAGGCTGTTGCCAAGTGTGTTGCCGTAACCACATTCCAGAGGCTCAAGTGTAAACATACCATAGGTTCCATCGGGTTTTAACTTAACGGTCTCGATCACAGGCTTTTCGATTTTTTCAAGCATTTGGTTTACCCTCCCACAAGTTTGTCAGATGTTTCATCGGGTTAACGATGTACGAACGGGCTGTATCCCCCTTTTGCGGGGGAACCGCCCGGTTAATTTTAAATTACGATTTGGCGGGCATTGCCCTCCGCACATATCTCAGTGCGGAATTGTAAATTAAAAATAACCGATACATACCGTGATATCCACAGTATGAAGAGTTTTCGCAATACTGCTCGACGAGATTATTTTGAATATAACTCGATGATCAGGTGCTCAGCTATTTCATAGTCAAGCTCATCTCTGTTGAATTCACGAGTAACCTTGGCTGTCATAGCCTCTTTATTTACGTCCAGCCATAACGGTACGATTCTGCCGTTTGTCTGTTCGATGATCTGAGCGAACTTAGGGCTCTTCTTGCTTGTTTCGCTGACTGCAACAACATCGCCGGGCTTGATTCTGTAAGAAGGAACATCAACCTTCCTGCCGTTTACTGTGAAGTGACCGTGTGTTACTAACTGTCTTGCTTCTCTTCTTGTGATAGCCATACCCATTCTGAATACAACGTTGTCAAGTCTTGATTCAAGAATCTTGATGAGGTTTTCACCTGCAACGCCTTCCATCTTAACTGCCATCTCGTAGTAGTGATAGAACTGCTTTTCGAGAACGCCGTAGATGAACTTCAGCTTCTGCTTTTCCTTAAGCTGCATTCCATACTCAGAAACTTTCTTTCTGTTGTTAGCGTTTGCGTGACGATTTGTTTCCTTGCTGTATCCCAGTACCATAGGGGATATGCCTAATGCCTTACATCTCTTTAAGACCGGCTGTCTGTCTACTGCCATTTGTCAGTACCTCCGTTTTTTAAATAAATATCGTTTCTGAAGGATTATACCTTCCGCGACACCGAGTAAACTACACTCAGTTTATGATTATACACGTCTTCTCTTGGGAGGACGGCATCCATTGTGAGGAATAGGAGTTACATCCTTGATAAGTCTAACCTCAAGACCTGCTGCCTGTAATGCACGGATAGCTGCTTCACGTCCGGATCCGGGACCCTTAACGTAAACTTCTACAGTCTTCAGACCGTGTTCCATAGCTGCCTTAGCTGCTGTTTCAGCGGCTGTCTGAGCTGCGAAAGGAGTTGACTTTCTTGAGCCTCTGAAACCCATTTCACCGGCAGATGCCCATGATAATGTGTTGCCCTGAAGGTCTGTGATAGTAACTATCGTATTATTGAACGTAGACTGGATATGAGCTGAACCGTTTTCAATGTTCTTGCGCTCACGACGTCTGCGTACTACAGGCTTCTTAGTAGCGGTTGCCTTTGCCATTGTTTTACCACCTTTCCGTAAAGATTACTTCTTCTTATTAGCGATGGTCTTCTTAGGACCTTTTCTTGTTCTAGCGTTGGTCTTTGTTCTCTGACCACGAACGGGAAGACCCTTACGGTGACGTGTGCCTCTGAAGCAGTTGATTTCAACCAGACGCTTGATGTTGAGGGCTACTTCTCTTCTGAGGTCACCTTCTACAGCTACGCCGAGCTGCTCTATAGCATCACGGATCTTAGCTTCGTCATCATCGGTAAGATCCTTGACTCTGGTGTCGGGGTTTACACCGGCCTTTGCCAGAATGTCGTTAGCTGTCTTTCTGCCGATTCCGTAAACGTATGTGAGACCGATCTCAACACGCTTTTCCTTCGGCAGGTCGATACCAGCAATTCTTGCCATATCTTTTTCCTCCTGTTAAATTCGGGCTTAACCCTGTCTCTGCTTGTGCTTAGGTTCCTGGCAGATTACCATAACCTTGCCCTTGCGCTTGATTACCTTGCACTTATCGCACATAGGCTTTACTGAAGGTCTAACTTTCATCTTAATATCATCCTTCCTGTAATTGTTACAGACGAGCGTTTGCTCGTATTCGTTTATACAGAATTACTTGGCTCTCCAGGTAATTCTGCCTTTAGTCAGGTCATACGGTGACATTTCGACTGTTACCTTATCACCGGGTAAGATACGAATAAAGTTCATTCGCAGCTTGCCGCTTACATGAGCCAGTATCTTATGTCCGTTTTCAAGTTCGACCTGAAACGTTGCGTTAGGAAGCGCCTCAATTATCTTGCCGCTTACCTCGATTACATCTTCTTTAGACAAGCTTGTCACTCTCCTCGGCGATGTTGTCTGCCTTGCGGTTCAGCACCACCAATGCAGATCTTAGTTTTTTGTTTGTGATATCCGCAAGCTCTACAGTAGTCAGTGTCTTCTGTAAATGAAGCGGATTTTTCTTTTTGGGCGATTCAACCTTGCGCAGCTTGCCGTCTGCAATATACGCAAAACCGTTTTCGACCCGTATGACCGCATAATAGCTGCCGCTGTCATGACCTGCCATACTTTTTACAACCATACCGGCTGCAATAACCGTATTGTTCATACGCCCTCCGTTATTTCTTCGGGTGGTGAAGTGAGCTTTCCGTGAGAATGATCGGCTCACCGTTAGTTATTGCGATTGTGTGCTCAAAGTGGGCACTGTAGTTGCCGTTCGCCTCAACTACCGTCCATTTGTCCGGCAGTATACGAATCTCAGCTGTAGTTTCATTTATCATAGGCTCAATGCAGATTGCCATTCCCGGTACAAGCCTCGGACCTCTGCCGGGCTTACCGAAATTAGGAACTTCGGGATCCTCGTGCATATCGTGTCCGATTCCGTGACCGATGAACTTTCTTACTACATAGTAGCCTCGTGATTCACAATAAGTCTGCACGGCATTTGAAATGTCGCCGATTCTGTTACCGGGAAGTGCCATCTTTATACCCTCGTACAAAGCAGCTTCGGTAACCTCAAGAAGCTTTTCGGCTCTTTCGGGAACCTTGCCTACCTTAAAGGTATAAGCATTGTCACCGTTGTAACCGTCAATCTCAGCAGTGACATCAACAGAAACGATGTCGCCCTCTCTGATGATTTTCTTTTTTGAAGGAATGCCGTGTATCAGCTCGGAGTTTAGCGAAATGCAGGCGCTTCCTGTAAATCCGCCGTAACCGAGCGATGAAGGGATAGCGCCCTTTGATACGATAAAATCATGAATGATCTTGTCGAGCTCCCATGTGCTCATTCCGGGCGTTATTGCATTGCCCGCAACGATAAGAGCGTCAGCCGCTATCTGATTGGCCTTCTTCATTATTTCAATTTCTTTTGCCGATTTAACCTGAATCATTACTTTGCCTCAACTGCCGCAAGAGTGAGCTTAGAAGTCTCAGCGATCTCTTCCTGACCCTGTACGGTTATAAGCTTACCCTTTCTCATGTAGTAATCCTTGAGAGGGGCAGTCTTTTCATAGTAGGTTTTTAGTCTCGCGATTACTGTTTCGGGCTTGTCGTCGATACGCTGAACAACGTTAGCACCGCAGAGATTGCACTTGCCCTCTACCTTTGTAGGCTTGAAGTCTACATGGTATGAAGCGCCGCAACCTTCGCAGACTCTTCTGCCTGAAAGTCTTGAGATGATCTTCTCATCGGGAACAGAGATCTCAATAACCTTATCGATCTGAACGCCCATAGCGTCAAGAGCTTCAGCCTGAGCAACTGTTCTCGGGAAACCGTCAAGAATAAAACCGTTCTTCGCATCATCCTGTGCGATTCTGTCCTTTAAGATGCCGATAACAACTTCATCGGGAACGAGATCGCCTCTGTCCATACACTCTTTTGCTGCAAGACCGGCAGGTGTGCCGTTCTTTACAGCTTCTCTGAGCATATTACCAGTTGATATAGCGGGTATACCAAGCTTTTCGCAGACTACTTCTGCCTGTGTTCCTTTACCTGCGCCGGGTGCGCCTAAGAAAATAAGATTCATATAAATTCCTTTCTCTTATTCGAGGAAGCCCTTGTGATGACGCATCATCATCTGGCTTTCGAGTGCACGGACTGTTTCAAGAGCAACGCCTACAACGATGAGTATTGTCGTACCACCGAGTGAAAGACCTGTAATGCCTGTGAGGTTCTGGAATATAATAGGGAATATTGCGATGATACCAAGGAATATTGCGCCTACCAGAGTAACCTTTGAAAGTGAGTTGTGGATGAAATCCGATGTGGGCTTGCCCGGACGATAACCGGGGATAGCACCGTTGTTCTTCTTAAGGTCATTGGCTATCTGTACAGGATTATACTGCATTGCAATATAGAAGTAGTTGAAGCCGATGATAAGGAAGAAGTAAATTATTGCATAAACCACGTTGTTCGTGCTGAACAGACCAATAAAGCTGCTCCAGAATCCGTGGCCCGATGTTGCTGTTACACCGAAGAAGTAACCGATTGTTGCGGGCAGCGACATGATAGACATTGCAAATATGATAGGCATAACGCCTGCCATTGCAACCTTTATCGGAATGTGGTTTGTCTGACCGCCGTACATCTTTCTGCCGACTACTCTCTTAGCATACTGGACGGGAATACGTCTTTCTGCATTTGTCATAAGGATTACAAACGCAATCATTAAAACATAAATAACGAGAACCAGCGGAACGAAGAACCAGTTCTGCGGAGCAACCGAGATCTGATTGATAAGGTTGATTATCATATCAGGAACTCTTGATATGATACCTGCAAACAGTATCATCGAAATACCGTTGCCGATACCCTTCTGAGTGATCTGATCACCCAGCCATATGATAAGCGAAGCACCTGCTACAAAGCACGCTACGATTGTGATCGCCGCGAGCACTCCGTCAAAGCCTTCCGTATAGAGAACAGCACTCTTGTGTGTTGTTTCGTTTACGGTGTTGCGAAGTCCGATGTAGAATGCAATCGCCTGGAATAATCCAATGCCCAAAGCTACATACTTCGTGATCTTGTTTATCTTCTTACGTCCCTCTTCGCCTTCCTTGCTCAGACGCTCCAGTGCAGGGATCGCAACTGTGAGCAGCTGAACTATAATGGAGGCGTTGATGTACGGTGTGATCGACATAGCAAACAGCGTACCGTTGCTGAGCGATCCACCCGTCATAACGTCGAGATAATTAAGTATCGTTCCTTCGCCCATCATCTGTTTGATAGTTGAGGGCTCAAGGAAGGGAACGAAGATTGCCGCGCCAAAGCGGAATATAACTATTATGAGCAATGTGTATAAAATCTTTTTGCGAAGTGCGGGGTCAGCCCACGCGTTTCTAAAGACTTGAAACATTACTCTACCTCAGCCTTTCCGCCGGCACTTTCGATCTTAGCCTTAGCTGATTCAGAGAACTTAGCAGCCTTAACTGTAAAGCTCTTTGTAACCTCGCCGTTGCCAAGTACCTTAACGCCGTCAAGAACCTTAGTTACAAGACCTGCATCGATCAGAGCGTCTGTATCGATAACAGCACCGTTCTCAAAGCGAGCTTCGAGGTCGGCTACGTTTACAACAGTGTATTCTGTAGCAAAGATGTTGTTAAAGCCTCTCTTAGGCATACGTCTTGCGAGTGATGTCTGACCACCTTCAAATCCGGGTCTTACACCGCCACCTGAACGTGCCCACTGGCCCTTGTGACCTTTACCGGCTGTCTTACCGTGACCTGAACCGTGTCCACGTCCGATACGCTTAACTTCCTTTGTTGCACCTGCTGCAGGGTATAATTCGTGTAGCTTCAATTGTTACACCTCCTATTTGTTAATGTGCTTATTTAACCTTCGTAAGGTGTAAGGAATTATTCCTCAGTAACCTCAACTAAATAAGAAATTTCTTTTATCTTGCCTCTTGTTGCTGCATTGTCGGGCTGAACTGTCTCTGCGCCGATCTTGCGAAGTCCGAGAGAGGCTGCTGTTGCGATGTGGCTGTCCTTACGTCCAACCAGTGATTTAACCAGCTTGATTTTTAAAGCCATTTCGGTTTCCGTCCTTTCTGCAAAGTAAAAGCTTAACCTAAGATCTCTTTTACAGACTTGCCTCTGAGCTCAGCTACCTGCTGTGCATCTCTGAGAGCTGTAAGACCTGCCATTGTAGCTCTTACTACGTTGCAGGGGTTGTTAGAACGAAGTGACTTAGTACGAATGTTCTTGATACCTGCCATTTCTACGACAGCACGAACGGGACCGCCTGCGATAACGCCGGTACCTTCGGGAGCGGGCTTCATAAGAACAGCGCCTGCGCCGAATTTTCCTACTATTTCATGAGGGATCGTTGTACCCTTTAATGAGATCTTAACGAGGTTCTTCTTAGCGTCCTCAAGGCCCTTACGGATAGCGTCGGGAACTTCGTTCGACTTACCCATGCCAAAGCCTACGACACCGTTGCCGTCACCAACAACAACCAGTGCGGAAAACTTCATGATACGTCCGCCCTTAACAGTCTTGGATACACGGTTCAGAGCAACAACCTTTTCGGAAAGCTCATAATTGCTTGCATCTAAAAGTGCCAAATTCTTGTCCTCCTGTTTTTATTGCGGGTTTCAGTAAACCCTTGCCTTACTGATTAGAAGTTGAGTCCGCCTTCACGAGCGCCATCTGCGAGTGCAGCAACTCTGCCGTGGTATACATAACCTGAACGGTCAAATACTACATCGCTGATACCTGCTGCCTTTGCCTTTTCTGCAAGAGCAAGACCAACCTTCTTAGCTGCCTCTGCGTTGCCGCCGAAGCCTTCAAAGCTCTTCTCCATTGTAGATGCACTGCAAAGGGTTTTGCCTGCTTCATCATCAATGATCTGAGCGTAAATGTGCTTAGCAGAACGGAAAACGCTGAGACGGGGGCAAGCTGCAGTACCGCTGATCTTAGCACGGATACGCTTGCGACGCTTGATTCTGCTCTTCTTGCTGTCTATTACTTTAACCATTATTTATTCACCCCTTGCGGTTTATTTCTTACCCTTACCTGCTTTACCTTCCTTGCGGCGGATCGTTTCGTCGGTATACTTGATACCCTTGCCCTTATAAGGCTCGGGAGGACGCTTGCCTCTTACTTCAGCTGCAAACTGACCAACCTTCTGCTTATCAATACCTGTGATAATGATCTTGTTAGGTGCGGGAGACTCTATCTTGATGTCTTCTGTATCGGATACGATTACCTGATGTGAGTAACCGAGGTTCATTATAAGATCCTTACCCTGCTTCTGTACACGGTAACCGACACCGTTTACATCGAGCTCTTTCTTGAAGCCGTTTGTAACGCCTTCGATCATGTTGTGGATAAGTGTTCTTGTAAGACCGTGAAGTGCACGGTTTTCCTTTTCATCGTCAGGACGTGTAACGGTAACAAAACCGCCGTCAACTGCGATTGCCATGGAGGGCTTGAACTCCTTTGTGAGTGTGCCCTTAGGACCCTTTACTGTAACTGTAGAACCGTCTACTTTAACTTCGACGCCGGCAGGAACAGCTATAGGATGTTTACCTATTCTTGACATATCTGTTCCTCCTTAATTACCAAACGAAAGCGAGCACTTCGCCGCCAACGTTGTTCTTGCGTGCTTCTCTGTCTGTCATGATACCCTTTGAGGTAGACACGATTGCAATTCCTAAGCCCTTCATAACCTTGGGCATATCCTTGCTGTTTGAGTAAATTCTAAGTCCGGGCTTGCTTACACGGCGTAAACCTGTAATGACCTGCGACTTGTTCTCAGTATACTTTAAGGTGATTCTGATAACGCCCTGCTTGTCGTCATCTATCACTCTGAAACTCTTAATGTAACCCTCATCAACGAGTATCTGTGCGATCTGCTTCTTCATGTTAGAAGCGGGCACATCAACTGTAGGATGCTTTGCAGAGTTAGCATTACGAATTCTTGTCAGCATATCTGCGATAGTATCGGTGATCTGCATTACTTACTTCCTCCTTGAAAATTTGTTCTTGAATTACCAGCTGGATTTCTTTACGCCGGGGATCTGTCCTTTATAAGCAAGCTCTCTGAAGCAGATTCTGCAGATGCCGAACTTACGCATATACGCGTGAGGTCTGCCGCAGATCTTGCATCTGTTGTAAGAACGTGTAGAAAACTTTGCAGGACGCTGCTGTTTAGCAATCATTGACTTCTTTGCCATAGTTGATAGTTTCCTTTCTTTGTCTTACTTAGCGAACGGAGCGCCCATAAGTGAGAGCAGCTCTCTTGCTTCTTCGTCAGTCTTAGCTGTTGTTACAAAGTTGATATCCATACCGCGAACCTTGTCGATCTTATCGTACTCGATTTCGGGGAATATCAGCTGTTCCTTGATACCTGTAGAGTAGTTGCCTCTGCCGTCGAATGAGTTAGGGTTGATACCTCTGAAGTCACGTACACGGGGGAGAGCTACATTGAAGAATCTGTCGAGGAACTCGTACATTCTTTCATCTCTCAGTGTAACCTTGACACCGATTACCATTCCTTCTCTGAGCTTGAAGTTAGCTACTGACTTCTTAGCACGGCAAACAACGGGCTTCTGACCTGTGATCTGCATAAGGTCGCTCATGATAGCGTCTACTACCTTAGCGTTTTCCTTTGCTTCACCGCAGCCGACATTGATTATGATCTTGTCGAGCTTCGGAACCTGCATTGTGCTTTTGTAACCGAACTTCTTGAAAAGAGCAGGAGCAACTGTTTCTCTGTAATATGCTTTCATTCTTGTCATATCGTTTATTTCTCCTTTAGCGACAGCAGCCGGAAGTTACTTTATCCGACCTCTCTGCCGTAATTCGGGGCGTCTGATTAAAGCTCAGCGCCGCAGTGCTTGCAAACTCTTACCTTCTTGTCGCCCTCAACCTTGTGACCTACTCTTGTAGGCTTGTTGCACTTGGGGCATACAGGCATTACCTTGCACGCATAGATAGGAGCTTCTGCCTTTACAAGACCGCCCTGTTCGCCCTGTCTTCTGGGCTTAACGTGCTTTGTTACGAGGTTTCTGCCTTCAACGATAACCTTCTTTTCCTTGGGAGATACTTCGAGTACCTTGCCCTGCTTGCCCTTGTCTTTGCCGGACATGATCTGAACGTTATCGCCTGTCTTGATGTGTAATGTGTTCATTTACGACCTCCGGATTATAATACTTCGGGAGCAAGTGAAAGGATCTTCATGTAGTCCTTGTCACGCAGCTCTCTGGCTACGGGCCCAAAAATACGTGTACCTCTGGGGTTCTTATCTTCCTTTATTATAACGGCTGCGTTTTCATCAAAACGGATGTATGTTCCGTCATCACGTCTGATGCCTGTTGCTGAACGAACGACTACTGCCTTGACAACATCGCCCTTCTTAACAGTTCCGCCGGGGCTTGCTTTCTTTACGGAAGCAACTACTACGTCACCGATGTTAGCGTACTTTCTGCGTGTACCGCCGAGTACTCTGATGCACATAAGCTCTTTAGCGCCCGTGTTATCCGCAACCTTCATGCGTGTCTGCATCTGAATCATGGATTAATTCTCCTTCCGATAAATTTAAAGTAATAAATTACTTAGCCTTTTCGATGATGTTTACTAAACGCCATCTCTTATCCTTGGAAAGGGGTCTGGTCTCCATAATCTCAACCTTGTCGCCGATTCCGCAGGAGTTGTTCTCGTCATGCGCCTTAAGCTTGATTGTACGCTTAATGATCTTCTTGTAGAGGGGGTGGCGGACATTGTCCTTGATTGCTACTACGATAGTCTTGTCCATCTTATCGCTTACAACCATACCTACTCTGGTCTTTCTTAAATTTCTTTCGCTCAAAGTAAAGTCCTCCTCTCTCTTACTTGTTGTCAGCTGCCAGCTCACGCTCACGCTGAACTGTCTTGACAATTGCTATTTCCTTCTTAACAGCGCCGATTCTCGTAGGATTGTCGAGCTTGTTAACGGCGAGCTGGAAACGGAGGTTGAATAATTCCTGCTTAAGCTCTACGAGCTTCTTGTCGAGCTCCATTTCAGATAACTCTCTGATTTCTTTAACCTTCATTACTGCTCACCTCCTGTTTCCTTAGTTACGAACTTGCACTTGATGGGGAGCTTGTGCATAGCAAGACGCATAGCTTCTCTTGCAGTTTCTTCGGGAACGCCTGCGATCTCGAACATTACACGGCCGGGCTTAACAACGGCTACCCAGTACTCAGGTGAACCCTTACCAGAACCCATTCGGGTCTCGGCAGGCTTCTCTGTGATGGGCTTGTCGGGGAATATCTTTATCCAAACCTGACCGCCACGCTTGATGTAACGTGTCATAGCAATACGGGCAGCTTCGATCTGGTTTGATGTGATCCAAGCGGGCTCAAGTGCCTGTAAACCGTATTCGCCGTGGCTGACTACATTACCACGTGTTGCTTTACCGGTCATACGACCTCTCTGTACTCTTCTGTACTTTACTCTCTTCGGAAGCAGCATTAGTCGTTACCTCCCTCTTTTTTCTCAACTCTGGGTCTGCGTGATCTGTTGTCGTTGTTTCTGCGACGGGGCTTTTCTGTTGTTCTCTGTGCAGGAATCTCACCCTTGAGAACTTCGCCCTTGTAGATCCAGACCTTAACACCGATAACGCCGTAAGTTGTGTTAGCTCTTGCAACGCCGTAATCAATGTCTGCTCTTAATGTCTGTAAGGGGATCGTGCCTTCGTGGTAATTCTCGCTTCTTGCGATTTCAGCACCGCCAAGACGGCCGCTTACCATTGTCTTGATACCCTTTGCACCTGACTTCATTGTTCTGCCGATGCAACTCTTCATAGCTCTTCTGAAAGATACACGCTGCTCTAACTGCATTGCGATGTTCTCTGCTACGAGCTTAGCATTCATATCGGGGTTCTTAACCTCAACGATATTTAAGTTAACGTCCTTGCCGCCTGCGATCTTTGAGATCTCTGCACGGAGCTTTTCAATCTCTGCGCCCTTAGCGCCGATAAGCATACCGGGCTTTGCGGTAAGAATGTGAATCTTGATCTTGTTGTCTGATGAACGCTCGATCTCAACCTGAGCAATACCTGCTGCTCTTGAAAGCTGCTGGTCGGACTTTTCGCCGTTTGCTCTTGTGAGCATTCTCTTGTTCATGATATAGTCACGGATTTTGTAGTCTTCAACGAGTGTATCGCCAAAAGTTGCCTTGCCGGCAAACCAACGGGAATCCCAATCTTTGATAACTCCGACTCTGAGACCGTGCGGATTAACTTTCTGTCCCATTGTACTCCTCCTTATTCAGCTTCTTTTACAACCAGAACGATGTTGGAAGTTCTCTTGAGAATACGATGTGCTCTTCCGTGATCCTTATGTCTGATTCTCTTTAAAGTAACGCCGGCGCCAACGTGGCAGCTTGAAACATAGCACTTGGAAAGATCCATTGAGTGATTGTTCTCTGCGTTTGCCATTGCTGACTTGAGGAGCTTCTGTAAAGGCTCGCTCGCTGACTTGGGTGTGTGCTTGAGGATCGCCATAGCCATGTCGCAGGGCTTGTTTCTGATAAGATCAAGAACAACGCCAACCTTGCGGGGAGATATGCGAACCTGTCTGAGTTCTGCTCTTGCCTCCATTGATGTCTCCTCCTTACTTACTTGTTTTGCTTCCTGCATGACCCTTGTAGGTTCTTGTAGGAGCGAATTCGCCCAGCTTGTGACCTACCATGTCTTCAGTCACATATACGGGAACGTGCTTTCTGCCGTCGTGTACAGCAAATGTATGTCCGACGAAATCAGGGAATATTGTGCTTGAACGGCTCCAGGTCTTGAGAACTTTCTTCTCGCCTGCTTCGTTCATAGCGAGCACTCTCTTCATGAGCGCTTCCTGCACATAAGGTCCCTTCTTGATACTTCTGCTCATTGTATAATTTCCTTTCAAGTGGATTGCAAGTTAATATGCGGCGGATTCTTTACTGCTATGCCGCAAACGCCGCACTTATTAACAACGACTTGTAGTAGTTATTACTTGCTGTTTCTTCTCTTAACGATGAACTTGTCTGTGCTCTTACCGATCTTTCTGGTCTTATAACCGAGAGCGGGCTTGCCCCAGGGAGTTACAGGTCCGGGACGACCAACGGGTGACTTACCTTCACCACCGCCGTGGGGGTGGTCGTTCGGGTTCATTACAGAACCTCTTACTGTAGGTCTTACGCCCATGTGACGAACACGTCCTGCCTTACCGTAGTTAACGTTCTCGTGGTCGAGGTTTGATACAACACCGATAGTAGCCATGCAATTATCGGATACGTTTCTTAACTCACCGCTGGGAAGTCTTAACAGAGCATAGCCGTTTTCCTTAGCCATGAGCTGTGCCATGTTACCTGCGGAACGAACGAGCTGACCGCCCTTGCCGGGATAAAGCTCTATATTGTGAATAACCGTACCTACGGGGATGTCAGCAAGTGCAAGTGCGTTACCGGGCTTGATGTCAGCGTCGGAACCGCTTCTTACCTTGTCGCCTACGTTCAGACCGTCGGGAGCGATGATGTATCTCTTCTCGCCGTCCTCGTACTGAACCAGTGCGATGAATGCTGAACGGTTGGGGTCGTACTCAAGAGTCATAACCTCAGCGTCCATACCGAGCTTGTTTCTCTTAAAGTCGATTACACGATATTTTCTTCTCTGTGCGCCGCCCTTGTGTCTTACAGTGATTCTACCGTAGCTGTTACGGCCGGAGTTCTTCTTGAGTGACTCAAGCAGGCTTCTCTCGGGCTCAACCTTTGACAGAACGCTGTAGTCGGTAACAGTCATACCTCTGCGACCGGGGGTGACAGGTTTATAAGTCTTAATAGCCATTTATATCACTCCTTTATATCATTCCGTCGAAGAACTCGATTGTCTTAGAGCCTTCAGCGAGAGTTACAACAGCTTTCTTCCAAGCCGGTGTGTAACCTTCGTTTCTGCCCATTCTCTTCATTACGCCACGGCAGTTTACTGTGTTTACCTTAGCAACCTTAACACCGGGGAAGAGAGCCTCGACAGCCTTAGCTATCTCGATCTTGTTGGAGTCCTTAGCAACCTTGAAAGTGTACTTGCCCTGAGTAAGCATTTCCATGCTCTTCTCTGTGATGATGGGCTTTAAAATGATGTCATAAGCAAGCTTTGCCATTATGCGTACACCTCCTCGATAGTAGCAACGGCATCCTTAACAACGATGAACTTGTTGTACTTTAAGATGTCGTATACGTTAAGAGTGTTGGCCTGAGTTGTCTTTACGCCGGGAATATTAGCGGCGCTCTTGATAACCTTTTCGTCAACGCTGTTGAGAACGATGAGTGCCTTGTCAGCGCTGAGAGCCTTTAACATATTAACGATTGTCTTTGTCTTGAATTCGTCAGCTGTGATAGAATCAACAACTATCATGCTGCCGTCCTGCACCTTAGCTGAAAGTGCAGACTTTAATGCAAGTCTCTTTACCTTTTTATTTAAAGAGTATGTGTAGCTTCTGGGCTTGGGGCCTAAAGCAACACCGCCGTGTGTCCACTGGGGAGCTCTGGTAGAACCCTGTCTTGCGTGACCTGTGCCCTTCTGACGCCAAGGCTTTTTACCGCCGCCGCTTACTTCTGTTCTTGTAAGCGTTGACTGTGTACCCTGACGCTGATTTGCCAGGTAATTTACCACTGCTGCGTGCATAACAACTGTGTTCGGCTCAATACCGAAAATGTTGTCATTAAGCTCAAGGTCGGACACAACAGCTCCTGTCATATCATATACTGATATTTTTGCCATGATGATCCTCCTCCTTACGCTTTCTTAACCGCATCGGTAATGCACACAACTCCGCCCTTAGGACCGGGAATAGCACCCTTGATTGCGATAAGATTGTTTTCTGCATCGATCTTAACGATAACGAGATTCTGAACTGTTACGTTCTCAGCACCCATGTGACCTGCCATGCCCTTGCCCTTGAATATTCTCGAGGGAGATGAGCAAGCACCCATAGAACCTGCCTGTCTAACAACAGGACCTGTACCGTGAGTTTCCTTCAGTCTGTGCTGGTTGTGACGCTTGATAGCGCCCTGGAAGCCCTTACCCTTGCTAACGCCGCTTACGTCGATAACGTCGCCTGCTGCAAATACGTCAGCCTTCAGAATGTCGCCAACGTTTACGTTGCTGATGTCGTCTAATCTGAACTCCTTGAGAGTTCTCTTGAAGGGGAGGTCATTCTTCTTGAAGTGACCTGTCATGGGCTTGTTTACGTGCTTCGGTGATAAATCGCCGAAGCCAAGCTGAACTGCTTCATAGCCGTCATTCTCAGCTGTCTTGAGCTGTGTTACAACGCAAGGACCTGCTTCGATAACGGTAACAGGAACTACTTTTCCTGCTTCGTCGAAAATCTGAGTCATTCCGATTTTCTTTCCGATTAAACCCTTAGTCATGGTTTAAATCCTCCTGTTTAGGTTATTGGTCGGTTTCCCGACTTGACCACCGACACCGATATTGTTTCGGGTTTCCGGTGCCGAAGGTTATTGGTTGGCTCTACGCCAACATAACTCGCTATGGCTTACGCTTCCATAGTCATTTCCACACCTGCGGGAAGTTCGAGGCTCTGCAGAGCTTCAACTGTCTTGTTGGTGGGGCGGATTACGTCGATAAGACGCTTGTGAGTTCTCATTTCAAACTGCTCACGGCTGTCCTTGTACTTGTGTACAGCTCTCAGGATCGTTATTACTTCCTTGTTTGTGGGAAGCGGAATAGGACCTGCAACTCTTGAACCTGTACGCTTGGCTGTTTCAACGATCTTTGCAGCAGCTGCATCAACTGTTGCGTGCTCGTAGCCCTTGAGCTTGATTCTCACTTTTTCCTTAACTGCCATTCTTGTTTCTCCCTTTCATAAGATTTTCGGGGGAAAGATACGGTTTGCGGTATTTATAAAACATACCGTGCCGGGTGTTTCGTATGCTCTCATATAAAACAGGATCTTTTCCCACGGGGGTATCAACCTTATTGCTAACCCTTCCCGTCTTGACGGGAGAACGATCCCAAACTTATATAAAGCACCGAAAACCGCTTTGCAAAGCCGTTTTCGCCCATTCACTGGACATACTCCGTCTGAATTACCGGCATAGCCGCAACCTCAGACATCACAGCATATCATTGCAGTACGCTTTCACGCGCAAGAATTATTATACAGCATTACGATGCGGAATACAAGCTTTTTTTGAAATTTTTAAGATAGAATTTGCGATAAAAATTCTACACGTTTTTGTGCATATTAACCAATCGTGTTTGTCGGTATTATTCGCACTTTCCGTACCTGTATTCAATCATCCGATGCTTCTGCCTTATTTTTGCCCTCAGAGCAAAAAAAGATTTCTATAGACTGAGGCATCGGCTTTCGCCGATGCCTCCATACTCAACTTAACTTTGCTTTACTTCTTTGTTCTCGCCGTAACGACTGCAGAATAAGCGCTGTACTCATTTACTTTGCCTATCGTCTTATATGCACGGATTCTGAACTTATAAGCTGTATTTGCCTTCAGTCCGGTTGCCGTGTAGGTTACGTTTGCGTTTGAAGTGTATCTCTTGATCTGTACCCATTTCGATCCGTCCCACTTTTCAATGCAATAGCCGCTTGCGGAGATATTCTTGTTCCACTTAAGCGTTATAGTGTTCTTCTTTGCCGACTTCATCTTGAAACCCGTTGTGGTATACGGTCTTGTATTGACATTAAGATAGGTGAACGCACTGTATTCCTTGGCACTGCCGTAATTCTTGTACGCTACTAGTCTGAACTTGAATATTGTGCTTGCCTTAAGACCCGTTACATTGAAGCTCGTATTTTCATTGCTTGTGAACGTCTTTATCGCCACCCACTTCGAGCCGTCATACTTCTGAAGCTCATAGCCCGATGCACTGGTATTCTTATCCCACTGTAAGGTTACACTCACGTCGGTCTTACTGCCACACTTCATTCCCGTTGTGGTATACGGTCTTGTGTTAACGTTAAGAGTGGCATATTCACTTGATAAGCCTTCTATGTAGTTTTTTAATCTGAACGAATACGCAGTGCCTGCCTTGAGCCCACTTACCTTGTGACTTGTATCCGAGGTGTTTGCGGTTGACTTTATCGGTACCCATTTAGTTCCGTCTTTCTTTTCAAGCACATAGCCTTCCGCTATGGTATTTTTGTTCCATTTCAGCGAAATTTCAGACGAAGTAACAGATGATGCCGTAAATCCTGTCGGCTTATCCAGCTTATCGACTACCACAAATCTCTTGTATCCGAGAATATAGTAGTATTTGTATTTTGAATTGTAACTGTAATCCTGTTTGACCTGATATCCGTTCAGATAGAATTTTGCTTTTTTGAGATTATACTCATAGCAGTCGGCATTGATGTATATATAGCACCAGTATACTTTGCCTTCCTCAAATACGGTCGGTGTTTTCCACTCTTCATCGTCATACCACTCAATATTTATAAGGCTCATATGCTCAGGAAGATTATGTGAGATGAAACTCTTTGCCGGAGTTCCTCCTGCCTTCGGAGGCGTTATCTGTACATATATATTCTGATCATATTCTTCAAACGGCACCCTCAGGCTGTTAATCACTACCGTTCCGTCATTGGAAACCGTGAACAGTTCCTTGTCTTCTGATGTCAGCCAGGATCCTTCTCTGTAAGTATCAAGCCTGCATCGGAATATATAACCGGGAGAAAGCGCATATCCCGACTTAGGTGTTACCTTGAATTCAACTACATAACAGTTATCTACTATAAGTTCGTCATCGCCGTAAACCTCTTCGTTATATTCCCATGTGTTTAAAAGCGGCGTAACAAGAGTTACCGAATATTTATCAGGTTCCGACGAAGTAAGTTGCAGATCGTTTACCTTTCTGTAAGGCAGGAAGTTGCTGATTTCGACCCCGACCGTCCTGATTCCTTCATCGCAAACAAGAACACTCTTAAATGCAATCTCGTTAAGGCCGATGTAAATATGGTCTGCCGCTTGCCATTCATTTGCGGGATCCTCAAACCTGCGCATCTTTACTGTGCCTGTTGTATACGCTGCAACGTATCCGCTGTTCAGCTTTACTTTTATAAATATGTTGTATTTGAAGCCTTTGCACAGCTGAAAATCGTTTACTATATTGTTTCCGTAAACATCACGGATATTGTTTATCGTCAGACTGTATTTTTCGGGTTCACCCGACGCAACGCTGACGTCGCTTAACTTCGATCCACCGTGAAAACCTGACACGACCGCCTTGATTCCCGTTACGGCTTCAAAGTCATAATCAATTATTATTATCTCGTTGATTCTCAGCACATTGCCGTAATTTATAACAGCCTTATACAGCATTGTGCATTTTTCCGTAACCTCCGGCGGCGTATACGACAGATCGTTTATAGCTTCGGGAATTCCTGTGAACGAGCCGAAATTCTTGGATACATACCAATCTACCGTTTTTATCGGATCGCCCGTGCCGAACGGATTGGGAGCCTTACTCAGCAGTTTGATTTCGCCTACGCTGTTGCTGTTGACGGTAAAACGTGTGCGCTTGTTATTGCTCAGCACATAATTATTTCTGTCTGTCTTCAGCCTGCAGATTTCGTCTGCGCCTCTTGCGGCCATAGCCTTCTTTTCGTCAATGCCGGCCTGCGGTGCGGTAAGCAGAGTCGTGTACTCTACCTTTTCTGCAGAATTTGTGATTGTACCTGCTTTAGAAGTAAGTACCGCCTTCTCGGTAGGATAATATACCTCTATATCATTTGGGCTAAGCGGCATTGTTCCGCCCAGGAGCGTTATGTTGTAATACTTTTTCTGTAACGCCTCGTCACTTGTAACACGGACAAAATACGGATCGGAAATTATCGTTCCCGTTTTATCGGTCACTCTGCCCTTGCTCTTGTTTGTGATGGTTCCGCCCGTCATAACCAGCGATGCGTAATAAGCACAACCGTCTATCGAGGAGAGCGCTATACTGGAGGTAGTTACTATAGTACCTCCATTTATCAGAGCAGTAGAATTAAGCGTTCCGGGACCTCCGCCGGCAAAACCGTTATCCAGCTTTATCGGAGTACCGATCTGTGCGTCAAAATAACCGTCGTTGATTACAAGATCCGATGCACTCAGCTTGATCATTTCACAATACATCGCATTGGTACCCGTGTAGCAGAATGTACCTCCGTTTATAACGATCGTACTTCTGTTCTCAGCCAAAAGCAGATTCTGAGCTACATCCTTGGCATAGAAATACATCTTACCCGTCCCCACCGAGTCCTCAATGGTCAGCTTACTGTATTGGACGCTTAACAGATGATCCTGCGAGTCAATACTGTTACCGGTCTTTTTAAGCGTATATCCGGCAAGGTCCAGCGTCTTGTCACTTTCTATAGGCGGACACAATCTCGTCAGATAGTTAGGCTTATATTCATCAGGGTCGCAGTCAATATCTGCGCCAAGCCTTATCTTAGACTCCTCGCTGCCGTTGTATGCCAATCTCAGCTGCCGGTAATTACAGACGATAAGGTATCCGTCACTTGAATACTCTGTGCTTTCACCGTCGGTGCCTGCGGCACTGATAGGTATGATTGTCAGCGGCAGTGCGGTTATCATAATAGCAAGTGCCGCAAACAAAGCCGTAATGCGTTTAAATTTTATTTTCATAATCCTTTACCTCCTCATTATAATTTTCAAAGTTCATATAAGCCCACTGCTCTTTATTATATTTTACACTGCTTTCAGAAGAATGACATTACCCAGATGGGTAAATTATGCAATTCATCTTGAACCCTCATTGCATTTTTTACGATTGCGAAGCTCATCTTCGGTAATTGTGCGGTTTTCCGCCCGAAAACATCGCCGCAGATTTTCGCATATCTCTTGCAGATAGAATATTGGCTAAGGTGGTTTGACATAAGATTCGACAGGCAATAAACAGAAAAACGGACATCGGTAAATGCCGATGCCCGTTTTTATATTCAGTTTAACCGCTTACCTCTTCGTCTTAACCGTAAGCACCTTGCTCCATGAGCCATACTGCTTAGTATTTCCGTAAGTCTTATATGCTCTTATTCTGAACTTATAGCTTGTATTTGACTTCAGGCTCTTTACCGTATAGCTTGTAGAAGTAGCCTTTGTACCCGTGTAAACAGTCACCCACTTACCGCCCTTGTACTGCTGTAACTGGTAACCGCTTGCGGTTGTACCCTTGTTCCAGCCGAGCGTTATTGAAGTCTTGGCTGTGGATTTAGCCTTGAAACCGCCTACACCGTAAGGATTGGTGTTGACCTTTACCTCACTGCTCCATGAGCCGTACTGCTTAGTATTTCCGTAGGTCTTGTACGCTCTGATCCTGAATCTGTAGCCGGCTGTACCTGCCTTGAGCTTCTTTACAGTGTAGCTTGTGTTGGTAGCCTTAGTGCCGGTGTAGATAGTTACCCACTTACCGTTCTTGTACTGCTGTAACTGGTAGCCACTTGCCGTCGTACCCTTGTTCCACTTTAATGTAACAGAGGTACTTGTCTTTGACGAACACTTGAATCCGCCTACGCCGTAAGGATTGGTATTTACCTTTACCTCACTGCTCCACGAGCCGTACTGCTTAGTATTTCCGTAAGTCTTGTAAGCTCTGATTCTGAATCTGTAGCCTGCCGTACCTGCCTTTAAGCCCTTTACAGTGTAGCTTGTGTTGGTAGCCTTAGTACCTGTATAAATAGTTACCCACTTACCGTTCTTGTACTGCTGTAACTGATAACCGCTTGCGGTTGTACCCTTGTTCCACCGGAATGTTACATTTGTGCTTGACAGCGATTTTACTTTGAATCCGCCTACACCGTAAGGATTTGTATTTACTTTGACCTCATTGCTCCACGAACCGTACTGCTTAGTACTGCCGTAAGTTTTGTAGGCTCTTATCCTGAATCTGTAGCCTGCTGTGCCTGCCTTTAAGTTCCTCACTGTGTAAGTCGTAGCACTGTTTTGGGCTATATTCGCAAGCGTTGTCCACTTTTTGCCGTCCCACTTCTGTAGCTCATAACCTGTAGCGCTTGTGTTCTTGTTCCACTGAAGTGTCACGCTTGTAGAGGTCTTTGATTTAACCTTAAAACCGCTCATACCGGAGGGATCAGTGTTTGCGCTTAGTGTTGCTGAATATGCGCTGTAAACCGTAGTTATATCATATATCTTATATGCTTTGATGCGGAACTTGAAGGTTGTGCTTGCCTTAAGACCGGTTACGTTGAAGCTCGTATTTGCATTGCTCGTGAATGTCTTTATCGTCACCCACTTCGAGCCGTCATACTTGTCAAGCACATAACCGTCAGCGGATCTGTTCTTGTTCCACTGTAAGTTTGCACTTACGTTGGTCTTTGATTTAACCTTGAAGCCGGTCACCTTAGCAAGTGCGGGTAACTTGTCAAGAAGCACATAACTAAATTTTCCGCTTTTAGCATAGGCTTCCGCCTGTGTGTCACTGTAACAGTAAATTTTTAAGCCGGTTGTCTTTTTATTGCCGTTATCATCATAACAATATCCTAAAGCCTTATCAGCGATAGTTTTAACACCGGCGGGTATCGTAATTTTAGTAAGGCTTTTGCAATTGCTGAAAGCACCCAAACCTATACTTGTCACACTGTCGGGTATCTTCACACCGGTAAGACTTGCACAATCGATAAAAGTTGACATTTCAATTGCTGTGATACTGTCAGGTATTGTGATACTTTTAAGGCTTTTGCAATTACTGAAAGCATGGTGCTCAATATTTGTAACGCTGTCGGGTATCGTTATACCTTTAAGATATATGCAATCACGGAATGCGGCAACGCCAACAACCTTAACACTGACCGGTATACTGTAACTCTTATTCTTCTTGTTTGCGGGATAACATACTATTTTCGTTTTATCCTTGCTGAAAAGGATCCCATTTACATCAGCGTAATTTTTATTGCTCGCCGCAACATTTATTGCTTCAAGACTTGTGCAACCAAAGAAAGAATACGTATCTATATCCTGCACGCTTTTCGGTATCGTTATGCTATTAAGGCTTATGCACTTATTAAAAGCACGATCCCGGATAACGGTAACACCGTCCGGTATGCTATAGCCTACATTTTTAATTCCTGCCGGGTAACAGATTATTTCTGATTTATTCTTATTAAAAAGAACTCCGTTTGCAGAAGAATAATATTTGTTCCCTGCTGTAACATCTATTTTAGTCAGATTTGCACAGTTAATGAATGCACTATCCCCTATTTTCGTTACATTATCCGGTATCTTTACGCTGACAAGACCGGCACATTCAGAAAAAGCGGCATAGCCTATTTCTTTCACGCCATCCGGTATTGTTATACTTTTAAGCGAAGTACAGTTATAAAAAGCACTGCGACCTATATACACCACACTGTCCGGCATCGCTATGCTTGTAATCTTTGTACAATTTTTAAAAGCCAGATTGCCTATTCTTGTTACGCTCTTTTTGTTGATTTTCTCCGGAACATCAACTTTTTGCTCACTGCCTTTATAACCGGTGATCTCCACCGTACCGTCGTCAAGCACGCCGTACTCAAAATTCCCGTAAGCTTCCGCTCCCGCCGCAACAGCGCACACCATCGCCATAACCGCAAAAGCCGCTATTGCCAACAGCCACTTTTTGACTTTCATATAAATTTCTCCTTATAAGTGAAAATTCAACGCAAAAAGGCACAGCCGCCGTGAGCTGTGCCTTGATATCAATATATATGCCGCCGCTGGTATCAATATTTCTCCCACGGATAATAGCTGTATCTTTATACTTTACATTATTTTCATTATATCATCGATACCGGTTATTGTCAAGTATATTGCTACTATTCAACCTGTATATAATATTCATCCGTTCAGATCCGTATATATTACGACAATTTTACTAATACATTATAGCCATACACAAAAACGCCCCGCAAAAGCGGGGCGCTATTATCGTTATTAAGCTGTCATCAAGAATAGTCCACAACATCAAGCCATGTAAAGAGGAGATCCTTCTCTTCCTTACTTGTAACACCCTTTGCGAGCGTTGATGCCGCCATGATGGGTAACCATTCCTGGACATATGTCTTTGCTGTATTTGTCTTCTTGCAGAAGAGGTTGAGATACTTCTCAGCTGTTTCTGTAGATGTAAGTGCAAGCTTCAGATATGTCTTGGCTACATCTGCACTGGCATTACCTGCCGAAGCGCCTATCCAGTCAACTATATAAACCTTGTTGTCGTCTGTTATAACTATGTTCTCGGGACCGAAGTTACCGTGGCACAGCTTAACGTGCTTGGGTGTGCTGTCAAGTCTTGTCAGAAGATCGTATCTCTTGATATGATCGATAACGTCAAGGCCCTCGATTTCTTCTCTCAGTTTATCCTTCAGCTTTGAAATACCTGTAACCTTCTTAGCGTGAATGCTGAGCTGAAGCTCTACCATGTCATCAAGATAGCCGTCACAGTTCTCAGGCTCTTCCTCCATGATCTGTGCAAGAGTCTTGCCCTTGATAAGCTCTGTAGCTATTGCCCACTTGCCGTCTATTAGTTCAACTTCCTTTATTTTGGGAACGTTAAGTCCGGTTTCTTCAACCTTTGAATCCATGAAAGCCTCATAGAAAACTACTGTTTTGGGCGCATCGGGTTTGAATACCTTTACTGCAAGGTCGCCGCTCTCATATACGTCAACGGTTTTACCTTCGGAGATTTTTTTACCTAATTTTATTTCATTCATACTTAAGTCCTTTCCGGGAGCGCTGTGCTTTATGCTACGGCGTTTCCTTTTAATGTGACTTGATTATAACACTTTTTCGCCGGTTTGTCTATAGTTTGATTGGAATTTTAACAAAAATGCAACAAAATATTTTTCGCAGTTGTGCAATTTGACGAAAAATGTAGTGGAGTAATTTACAGTAATTTTTCACCATTATGATATCACGTTTGGCTTTAATATGCTGTCTGTGATTACATCAGCTCGTTGCTGTCAAGGATAACAGTAAAAGGGCCGTCGTTGAGAAGCTCAACCTTCATATCAGCACCGAACCTTCCTGTCTGCACGTCGGCTATGCTTTCACACTTCCGGCATTGCTCAACGATATACTCGTACAGTTCGTTTGCCATATCGGGTGAGCCGGCGCTTGTAAAGGAGGGACGGTAGCCCTTGCGACAATCAGCGTACAGCGTGAACTGTGAGATAAGAAGCAGGCTTCCGCCGACATCGGCAGGTGCAAGGTTTGTCTTTCCGTTCTCATCGTCAAAGATGCGAAGCCCCGTCATCTTTCGTATCAGCTTGTCTGCGATTTCCTTTGTATCGGTCTGCGAGATGCCGATAAGCACCATAAAACCCTTGCCGATTTTTCCAATCACCTTGCCGTCAACGGTGACGCTTGCGTGGCTCACACGCTGTATTACAAATTTCATATGAAAATCCTTTCAAAAGCGCATAAATAATGCCGCCGGGAGTACGGCGGCATTATAAACCGATCGCTGTATTTTGGTATAGACCGCTGTTTGCTTAATAAGCTCCGATATATCTCTTGAGATCGTCGGGGTTCTGGCAACGGCTTCTTGCAACTTCTTCCGTAATTTTGCCTGTGCGGACAAGTCTTGCAAGATCCTGGTCGAGTGAGAACATACCAAGAGCCTTAGAGGTCTGGATGGAGTTCGGAATCTGGAATATCTTACCTTCACGGATAAGCGAGCTGATAGCGTCTGTACAGCTCATAAGCTCAAGAGCGGCGATACGACCCTTGCCGTCAGCCGTAGGAACGAGCGTCTGTGAAATAACGGCTACGAGGGAGTTTGCAAGCTGCGCTCTGATCTGACCCTGTGAGTGAGGCGGATAAACGTCTATGATACGGTCGATGGTTTCGGCGGCACCTGTCGTATGCAGTGTTGAAAGCACAAGGTGACCTGTTTCTGCGGCGGTTACTGCGGCATTGATAGTTTCAAAGTCACGCATTTCTCCGACGAGTATAACATCGGGGTCCTCACGGAGTGCAGCACGCAGTGAGCCTGCAAAGCTGTCTACATCGGCGCCGATCTCACGCTGGTTTACCATTGACTGCTTATGTGTGTGAAGATACTCGATAGGGTCTTCTACCGTAATGATATGGCAGTTCTTGTTTCGGTTGATATGGTCTATCATAGCCGCAAGCGTTGTTGACTTACCTGAACCTGTAGGGCCTGTTACCAGCACAAGACCTCTCGGACGGAGTGCAAACTCGCCCATAAGTCCCGGCAGCATAAGATCCTGCAGCGTTGGAATATCGTTACGCAGAAGTCGCATTGCTATTGCGTGATAACCCCTCTGTCTGTACACGTTTACTCTGTGTCTGTGTCCCGATGCGGATACATATGAGAAGTCGGTGTCAAGACCTTTCTGGATCGAAGCTTTGTGCTTCATTGAGGTTATCTGATTTATGATATTGACTATGATAGGCTCTGTGCAGTCGGGGTAACCGCTGAGTTTTTTGATACTGCCGTGCAGACGTACAACGGGAGGAAGTCCCGCAGTAAAATGTAGGTCCGAACAGCCGAGCCTTCTTGCTTCGTCAAGTATTTTGTTAATATCCACCTTTGTATTCTCCTTTTAAAAAGATATATTGCAAACACCGATTCCGCATTAAACGGAGTAGGTGGCTTTTACCAGCTCATCAAGCGTTGTTGTACCTGCAAGCACCATATCGGTAACGTTGCTACGCAGAAGTTTTGTGCCGTTCTTTTCAGCCTGTGCGCCTATCTGCTCAGCTGTAGCGCCGCTTGAGATAAGCTCCTTGATATCGTTCGAGCTTACGATTATCTCATGGATAGCGGTTCTGCCCTTATAACCTGTATTGTGGCATGAGCGGCAGGCGCCGTAATGCGCCTTGCATACTTCAACAGGCTCTGTCTTGCCGACAAGTCTTAAGTCTGCGGGATCGGTAAGAGTAACCTTTTCCTTGCACTCAGGGCAAAGCAGTTTTACAAGTCGCTGGGCGATAACTCCGACAAGAGATGACGCAACCATGTAAGGCGCAACACCCATATCGACAAGACGGAGGATTGTACTTGCGGCATCGTTTGTATGAAGTGTCGAAAGAACCAAGTGACCTGTGATAGCGGCACGGATAGCGATATCTGCTGTTTCACCGTCACGGATCTCACCGACCATTACGATATCCGGGTCCTGACGAAGGATAGAACGCAAAGCCGCCGCAAAAGTAAGTCCTGCCTTTGCATTTATCTGTACCTGATTTACGCCGTCTATCTTCTTTTCGCAGGGGTCCTCAACGGTAACTATGTTAACATTGGGCTTTGAAAGCTCGCCGAGAGTTGCGTAAAGGGTCGTTGATTTACCGGAACCTGTAGGTCCCGTAACCAGCATAACTCCGTGCGGGCAACGTATAATCTGCTTGAACATTTCATAGTTGTACAGCGTCATACCGAGGTCGGTTATCTTTCTTGTCTTTTCATCTGCCGTTGAAAGCAGACGGATAACGCACTTCTCACCGTAAACGGTAGGTATGGTCGATACACGGACATCGAGGTTTACGCCGTCGATAGTCATACCGAAACGGCCGTCAAGAGGTATTCTCTTTTCGGCGATGTTCATACCGCCGAGTATCTTTATACGGGTGATAAGCGAGTTATGTGCGGCAGGCTTTACCTTCATCTGCTCGATAAGCTCGCCGTCTACTCTGAGTCTTATTCTTGTTCTGTCCTTGAAAGGCTCTATATGGATATCCGATGCGTTCATTCTGAATGAGGTTTCTACTATCGTATTAACCAGCTTAACGATAGGCGCATTATCAACACGCTCGCCAGATTCGGGGTCGTCCTGGATAACGGAGTCGGAATTTCCTGTATACTCCTTGTTGAGGTTATCCATAACGTTGCTTACGGTCTGCTGTGAATAAGCCTTGTTTATCGTTTCGTTGATAGCTGTACGGGTAGCTATCATTGCGTGTATCTCCATACCGGAGATAACCTTGAGTTCCTCAAATATGTAGAAGTTGATAGGATCATCTGTTGCGACTGTAAGGCGTGAGTCGTTCATCTGGAATGCAACGCAGCAGTTCTTCTTTGCTATAGCCTCGGGTATCTTCTTTACCGCCTCGATATCGATCTTTGTTGTTGTCAGATCGATGAACGGTACTTTAAGACGGATAGACAATGCCTGCGCAAGCTGTGTTTCCGAAACATAGCCCAGTTCGAGCAATACGTCACCGAGCTTTTTACCGGGTTCACCACGCTGTTTTTCAAGGGCTTCTTCAAGCTGATCCTCTTTCAGAAATCCGTTCTCAACAAGAATCTGTCCTATCGGTATGTTCTTCATTAAACTGTTCCCCCTGTGATTAGTGGTATATATGCCGCCTGTACTTGAAAAAGGCGGCGATATGTGGTAAAATATCCATACGCTGTTTTACAGCGTTCAGATTGAAACAAAAGCTAATTTTATATTGCAGAGCGGATTTAATATCCCTATCCCCTTTAGGACACTTTGGTGGCTTTGCATCGTGCAAAGCTTTGTGTGTCCTTATTTCGGCATCCTTGCCTAACTGCCCCTTTCCCCCGGAAAGGGGGAGAATACGGGGGCTGTCGCCCCTGCGACCCCACTTGGGGCGTTGCCCCAAACCCCATTTGTTAAAATCTGTACCGTTGTTACAGCGTTCCAAAAAGGAAAGGATGGTTATATATATGACAGGTATACTATGGTATGATACCGTAATTTGCGTGCTTGTGTTTATCTTCGGCTCGGTCATTGGCAGTTTTCTGAATGTGGTAATCTACCGCACTCCCCTGCACATGTCGATCGTAAACGGCCCTTCTCACTGCTTTTCTTGCGGTGAACGTATAAAGCCGTATGACCTTGTGCCGATATTCAGCTGGATATTCTTAGGCGGCAAGTGCCGCAAGTGTAAGGCTCCTATCTCGGCACGTTACACTGTTGTCGAGGCTCTGACGGGAATAATGTTCCTGCTCGCCTACATAAGATTTTCGGCAAGTCTGCCGATGGTGGTCGCAATCGTATTCTTCTCACTGCTGATAGTCCTCAGCTGTATCGACATTGATCATATGGAAATTCCGTACTGGTGTACGATTTCGATTGCCGTACTCGGTATCGCCACGTTCTTCACCGAGCCTAATATGCCGTGGTGGGAGCATTTTGCAGGTGCGGCTGTTATCGCAGTTCCGTTTGCTATACTCGCTTTATTCGGCGGTATGGGCGGCGGAGATGTTCAGCTTATGGCGGCATCGGGTTTTGTGCTTGGCTGGAAGATAGTTCCCTCAGCCGTTATAGGTGTTGTGGTGGGCGCTGTCTACGGGCTTATCGTGCTTTGCGTATCGTCACGGTTCACAAAGGAGCGTTCCGCAAAAATCAGCGAAAAGCTGTCAGCATGGTGCGAGGGCAAGGCTGTCGATAACTCGAAGGATGTTATCATAGGTGAATTTGAACACGGCAAGTGCAAAATTGACCCTGAGCTTTTTGAAGAAAAAGCGTGGAATCTTTCGGGCGATGAGCTTAAAACCGCAACACAGTCACTCGGCAATGAGCTGAACGAAGTAATGGGCGAGCTTCCCGACAGCAAGGAATATGTATTCCGTGCCAATATGGAAAACGGAAAGATAACAAAGATAAAGCTGCGCCGCCGCATTGCCTTCGGTCCTGCACTGAGCGTAGGACTTGCAGTCGGTATGCTTTGCGGCGAAACCATTATCAAGGCTTATCTTTCGATGCTCTGATAATTAGCGTTTATATTTCCCCCGCCGATATGGCGGGGGATTTTTTATTAACCATACACCTTTATTCTGTAAAGAATAACTATATTGAGATTATCCGAATAGTCGTAATTCTCAAATTCTGTCGCACTTGACGGCGTTATTTTAAGAAGCGACATATTGAGTAATTTGAACGTCTGCACACGTTCGCTTACCTTTATCTCGCCGTCCTGGTCGTATGTGTTTACGCCCATACGACACCATGTTCCTCTGTTGGATGACGTTGTTGCGAAAGTGAACTTGTAGCGTGAATCATTGTAGAACTCATCTTCAAAAACCGCATATTCCGAACTGCTGAGCGCATCGTTCATTTTTGTAAGATAATTGTTAGCGTTTGTTATTTTTCCGAAATCGTACAGTTTATAGCCTTTTGATGTCGCACGGAGCATAATGCAGTACATTGTTTCGCCCGTGTCCATATCTCCCATCATCAGGTTTATACGATTTGTAACGCCGTTGCTGTCGTCGGAATTCTTCTTCAGATTATCTGTTGTGTATCCGGCAATGTTATAGGTCGTTGCAGTTTTCAGCTTATCGCTCAGATAGTTGGTAATAGTATCGGTTACATTGTCGGTGACCATATCATTACCTAAAGAACTGATAACACTTTTTACCGGATTGAACATTGCTATTGCCGCACCTACAAGTATAACCATAATGCTCATTGCGACAATCATCTCAATAAGAGTGAATGCTTTTTTCTTAAGCAATCTTTTAATCTTCATCACGGATTATCCTCCTTTATCGGAGTACCTGTGGGGTGATTATAGATGCCCGGTGTTGCCTTGTCATCGAAAGTCTTGCTCTTGTCTTCAAGCTCGCTGTCAGGGTCAATGAAATATTTAGCAAAGCTCTTGTATTCTTTTTCAAATTCTTCCGCTCCGAGCGTGAACACAATATGCATTGTATATGATGTATCCTTATTGTCTTTGTTTTTTGCGGAAAATCTTACATTTGTTCCCGAAACCATGCTGTAAATCATTTTATCATCGGGAGTTACAACTATGTTTTTTGCCGATGACGGAAGAGCTATTTTGATAGACTTACTTTCTGAACCGTTCAGTACACTTTTTTCGGTAGATATTTTGAAATCAAACTGTATCTGATAAGTATCTCCTGTAAGAACTGCACTCTTTTCTTCGGCGTATATACTGTCAGCATCCTTGGTTCCGTATATGTGGATATCATCGGTAACCATACCGCCGTTGTTTTTATCCTTGTCTTTGTTTCCGCCGTCGTTGTTTATTGTGGCGTCTATTTTATTGATCTGCAGTCTGCCATCGGCACCATCAGATGAACCGTTTTCGATCTTCATATCATTTATCGTGATATTATTGGTGCCGCCGGTACCGCTTACAAACTTCATAACAAGGTTTGTGGTTTCCCTTTCGACAAGAGCATTTTCCTGCACAAGATCGCTTATCTGCGTGTCCATGTCCTTGTCAATGCTGTCATTGCTTCTATACTGCGCTATAGCGATAGCAAGTATCTGCATAACGATAGATGCCATAAGAGCGAATATCAGCATTGAGATAAGACATTCTGTAAGCGTAAAACCCTTTTTGCGTTTCAGTCGTTTCAGCAACTTCATACTATCCGCTCCTTTCATCAGTTATAACCGTACTTTCTCCATGACCTTGAGCTTGACGAACCGAGTGTACCGATCTCACCGCCGGAGTTGGAAATGAGCTTTTCCATATAGTCAAAGCGTGCGTCTTCTTTTTCGTCATCTTTCAGTGTGCTGTCGACAAATCTGTCGTAGTAGTCATAGGGGATAGTAGCCATATATACTCTTGATGTCTGTGGCATTTCATAGTCGGATACGATAAGACCACCGAGCATTGCGAAATGTCCTTCGCCCGATTTACCTGCGCCGAACGTCATATAGGGCGCATATACGAAACCGCAGAATGTATTATATGGCATATCAAAGTTTACATCACTGTTCTTGTTTATCGCAACCATAAACAGATTGTTATGAAGTCCTCCGCTTCCGTTATACTTATCAACGACATCCTGTTTAAATACTGTATGTAGCTTTGCATTCGCATCTGTTGTGCGCATTATTTTCTCTATTGCAGACTGATTGAAGGTATCGGTATTCGTAACCTTTCCGTCAGCCGATATTGAATTCGGCAGAATCTCTTTGAGCAGGTTGTAGTGTCCCATGAAAAGACGTTGTTGAGCAAAATATGTGACGCCATCACCTACAATGAATATTACACTGCCTTTACCCTTTGTCAGAACACTGAACCAACCGTCAAACATACCGTCGGGCTGATTGTTCCATCTGAAGCAGTTGAACTTGCTCTTGTCGGTATCCTTGTTTGAGAATTTATAGCTGTTCTCGCCCGTTTTTTCCATCAGACAGTTTGCGGGGAGATATACATACATATCAATATCCTTGCCGTTAGGCATAGTGGTATCGAATACTATGTTGTATCCGTTCCATGGTTCTGCCGTAATGCGCATATCGCCCATTATAACATACTGACCGAACTTCTCTGCGCTCACGATAAGCTGATTTTTATTGCTTCCTGTGCCCGCAAATCTTGCGTCCCGCGCCGCAGGTTCGGTAGCATTGTCGAAGTTGTAGTTTATCGGTTTTACAGTATATGTACCGTCGTCATTGATAAACTTCTTCATCATATTCCAGTTGGTGTACTCGGGATTGCCGACCTTTTCGTTTATCTTATCCTTTACGTTCTGGAGCGATTCGCAGATAAGACTGTCAGATGGCCATATATAATTGTAAGCCGCTGTACCGCCTGCGAGCGAACGTGCCTTATCCATATTTGCACGCAGTGCATTGTATGCGCTGTCGTTCTCGCCGTTCTTTGCTTCAAAACGTATGGAAGCATCGGAATAATTCTTTATTCTGCTGTCGTCAATGCCGTGTGACTTTATCCATGTCTTCTGTGCGCCGAAATAGCTTGAGCCTGAACAGAGGTAGACATTACCGCCGATCGTTATTCCGCCGGGGAACTTATCACCCGTGTTTACTTCTTTGTCAATGTAAACATCACCGTTTACATAAACCTTGCCCGCAAACGTTTCATTTCCGAAGAATGCGGCATCGCCGTTTACATAAATCTCGCAGTTGCTGTCATCGCTGGGTCGTCCGCTTATTAAGTCACCGACAACATAAACATCGGTATCGTTCTTGTAGTTGAACGATGTACCCTGTATGAGATTGCCTCCGACTCTTATACGACCACCGTTCAGGTTCATTGCGCCCTGACCGCCGTTATACGTCATAATAAGATTGTTGCCGACTGTTATATCAAACGTCTTGTCACCGTCTGCGTTGATAGGCGCATTGTTAAGAGCAAGCGTACCTGCGCTTATAACCTCAGCCTTGATATTAATTCCGGAGTTTCCTGACTGTAATGAACCTATCTGGCTGTACTCATTATCAAGATACATTGTGGAAGTTACCGTCATACCGGACATTACAACGTCATTAGGCGCATATCCCGTTGACGTGAAGAATCTGTCAAATGAGTACGGTTTTGAAACAAGCGTGAACTCACCGACCGATGTAACAGTAGAAGATTCACCGTTAACTATTACTTCGGTTTCGATTTTTACCGTCTGCTTTTCGTCGCTGCTGTCGCCTGAAATCTTTGTTACCGTTACCTTATAGTCGCCAAGACCCTCGGCAAGTTTTGCAAAGCTGTCTGTACCTGTTCCCTGTGTAGTAAGAGAACTTCCGGGTGCAAGAGCCAGAATAGCGTCGACAAATGCGTCTTCCGTTTTTGTGTTAAGATACTCGGTCACAATATCATTAAGCGATATTGCACTCTGATAGGACTGCTCGTCGCCATATCTTATCTCGACCTGTTTTCTTGCAGAAACAGCCGAATAATATACTGCCGATGCCAGCACTATCATAACCGACATTATTGCGATAATGAAGAATAAAACGCTTCCTCTGCCGCTTTTCAGCCGCAGCAACGCCCTTTTCATCATTAACGCTTTTCTGTTATGTTTATTCATAGCGTTTCATCCTTTCATTCCTTACTTGTAAGCAGCCGTTTATTCAGCTGTGCTGTTGTTAGCAGCAAAGGGATCTGCAACAGGCTGAATGCATAAGAAGCTTACCGAAAGATCCATTTCAAAGTCTTTTGTTGCAGCTGCCGATTCGTCCGTGCTTGCGGTCTTCTCTTCCATCTGATACTCTACCGATGATAAATAGGTTGCCTTTGAGAGCGGTTTTCCGTCTGCGCCTTTGATTTTATCGTTGTAAATTCCGTCATAGAGAAGATTAACAAAATCGTGCAGATTCTGGAGCTTGTCGGAGTGTGCTGTAAATGAAACCGTGATTGAACCTACCGTAACAGGATCGGATGCAGCAAGAAGTGTTGCCGTTACCTGCTTTGCATACATTACAAGCTCTCTTGTGCTCATTGACGATATATCTGTAGTTACGTCCGGCTGTTCCACAACAGTATTTGCAAAGTCCTTGAGAGGATATGTAACCTCTGTCGGCGTGAATACCGATACTGAGAGTGACTGCGTCGTAAAAGGCGATACATTAAGTCCGTCGACGGTTATATTCTTGCCCTTGGCAATAAACTGACGCATAATCTCATCGGCTTCATATTCCGTAAGATCGCTGTAGAATGTTTCGGCAAGATTTTTACCTTCTTCATATGCCTGGCTGATCTCGGTGTCGATGGTGCTCTCGTGTTCGAGCTGAGAAAGTACATTAGAGTACTCCTGCTTTGCCGTTGCGAGCTGTTTGTTGTTTGCACCGATCTTGTTGAAATTAGGCAGCACGAAAACAAATACTCCTACACCGATAATTGCTGCAACTAAAAATACTACTATTAGGATACGTTCCTGCTTACTGATCTTCATATTCTTTGTTTCCTTTCCCGTTATTCGGCTGTTGATGAAGTATCGGATGTGTCTGATGTGTCCGAACCGGATGAAGTATCAGAATCATCGCCTGCATTATATGCATTTTCAATTGCGCTGTTCGCAGTATCCTTATTCATCTCAAAATCATTACCTGCCTTAAGAAGCATGGTCAGATTGAAAGTGATACTTTCCTTGTTATCATTCTCTGCAGATGCCTTTTCAACCTGATAACCGGTATAGGTTATATTTTCAAAATAGCCCTGAGCGATAAGCGCCCGCACATACTGCGAAGGCTGTGACTGATCGGTACAGCTGAATGACGCTGTTACCGTGTATCCGTTGATGCCGACTGTATTGGTCAGCTTCATACCGTTGAGTTTCTTGCGTATATCATCGCTTGTAACATTTTCAATTCCGTCCTGTTTTGCCGTAAACGGTTCTCTGAGCATCTTATATACATCAGTCGTGCCCTTAGGCATGTAATTGTACATCATTTCCGCATTAGCAATGGAATTCTTATAGCTCTGGAAGTTTGCAAGTACGCCTTCCTTCTGCTGTAGTGTTGTAAGTCTTGCCTGAAGTTCTGTATCGTTTGTCTGAGCCTGAACCTTTGTTATCTCGTTCTTGATGTTATTGTTGATAACGTCTACTACTACATTGGCACCGATTACCGCAAGCACGCTGATAGCGGCGGCGGCTCCCAGACCGATGAAGAATGTGTTCAGTCCCTTGCTTTCTCTTGCGGCTGTGGTGGCAAGAAGGTTGATATGCTCAAGCTCCTTGTTTACCTTGTAGAGTGCGCCGATAGCGTTTGCATATACGGTAAACTCAAAGTCTGCTCTTGACGCAATGGTTGTCGGAGCGCTCAGGATATGACACGGTACATTGAAGCCCGATACGGTGTTCGTGAGCGCTATGAAGTCGCCTATCTCGCCGTAGAACATCATTTCCTTGATGGGCTTCATATCCTTCCTTGACTGGAAGAACTGGAACATTCTGAACAGGTTGTCATATATAGCCTGGTTTACATAGTCCTCGGCATTATTATAGTCTGCGGGATCTATCTTGAAGTATCTTGAGAACGAAAGAACGTTGTCTTCATAAAGGTTGATATTAAGGAATTCCTTATCTATCTGAACCAGTAAGAGCGGCATATAGCCTGACATCTTGGGAGTGTTCTGGATAAGACGCGAAATTGCATTGTTTGAAATATTAACAGCCTTAAGCGAAAGACCCATATGTGTGAACAGTTTTACATAGCCGTCAACAAGACGCTGGGGGCAGGCTGTTGCAAGAACCTTTATAAGGGGATTCTTGTTCTCGTCTACAGTTTCGCCTACAATAGTATATGAAATGTTGTAGTCGCCCGATATACCCATATTGCTTCCTATCATAGCCTCGATAGCAGTTGTATTTGAAAGCTTTTTTGGTTTCGGGAGCATAAGCTCCTTGTAGAGTATTGAGCTTGAGCTGATGGATACGATAGTATCCTTTTCCTTGATAGATCTCGTGTTGATCATATCAATTATTTCTGCCGCAACCAGCGGAACATCTGCTATGTAACCGTTTGAAACAAGACCTTTCTCGATCTCTCTGAAATCAACCTCGTCGATCTTGATCTTAGCACCCTGTGCCGCACCGCGGACGAGTTTGATTTGTCTGTCGGTAATATCAATAGATAACATATCTCCAAAATTCCTTCCTGCTTATTTAAGTTTAGGTTTTCGATTGTGATTATTATGAATTTCCTATGCCGTCCATACCTGAGTAGAGGATCGGGAATACGCCGGCAAGCAGACATCCTACCATGATACCCATAAGTATAATCATAACAGGTTCCATAAGACCTACAAGTCGTGAAATTGCCGAATCGGCTTCGTCATCATAATAATCAGATGATTTAGCAAGGATGGTATCAAGAGTACCTGATTCCTCACCGACATAAACGATAGAAACGAACATACCGTCGAATACATTTATTCTGCCCATTGCAACGGAAAGCGCCTCGCCTCGTTTTACGTTTTCTACAACGTCTTCAAACTGTTTTATAATATATGTATTGCCAAGCGTGCCTACCGACTTTTCTATACAGTCTACCATCTGAAGGCCTGAAGAGAAAAGGTTTGACATTGTACGGGCGAAACGTGCGGTATAGATCGTGCGGAGAAGCTTTCCGACTGTAGGAACCTTCAGCAACATTTCATCCCATTTCAGCTTTGTTGAGGGAGTCTTGATAATCAAACGCAGTGCGATTACTATTGCGATAGCAACTATAACCAGAATATACCACTGATTTATCATAAAGTCACTGATACCGAAAATTGCCTGCGACAGCGGCGGCATCTCTGTGTCACCCGCAAGGTCGCGGAACATAGGCATGATAAGCGTAAACATTGCAACCATTATTACAAGCAGAAGAACAAGCAGTACGATAGGATATATCATAGCGCCTTTTATCTTGTTCTGGGTCTTGCTGTCCTTTGCGTAATGTTCCGATACACGGTTCATGATAACATCGAGATTACCGGAAACTTCACCTGCGCTTACCATACTTACAAACAGCGACGGGAACACGCCCGGCTTTGTTGCGATAGCTTCTGAGAAACTACGGCCTTTCTGCACCTCTTCGTATATATCAAGGAGTACTTGTTTCTGCTTTTTATTTTCCGACTGAGCCTGCAATATCTGAAGTGATTTTACAAGGCTGACACCGGATGTAAGCATTGCTGAAAGCTGACGGCAGAAAAAAGAAAGGTCCTTTGTATTGAACTTATATTTGACATCTGCCGCCTTGTTCTTTGAGGCATCTTTATAAGATGTACAGAACAAGCCTTTTTGTCGGAGCTTATCAATAAGTTCTACGGAATCCTCCGCCATTTCGGTACCTTTGACCTTCTTACCGTTAACGTCGGTAGCAACGTAAGTAAAAGTTGTCACTGGTTATCCCCCATTCGTCTTAACAGAATTAAACAACCCCCATATCAAATGGAAATTATTATATGACAAAATTATACCATAAGTTTCAGTGAATAGCAAGAAAACTTTGATGGCATATCAAACAATTTTAATAGCGAAAATTTATGAAAAATTGCCGAAAAGCAAGCGCTGTTTTCGGCAATTTAAGGCATATTTTCATGTTTTTTAGTGTCAGCCATATACAGACTGCCATTCAGGGCATATCCTGCCAATATAGCTTTATACTATTTAAATATAAATACAGAAAACAGCGGTTACACATCAAGCGCAATGGTTATCATATCTGTAAGCGTCTTTTCACGTTCTTCGGGAGTAATATCCTCTGTGCCTGTCAGCGGATTATTGGTTACGGTGCAGATACAAAGAGCCTTCTTGCCTGCCGCCGCCGCATTCATATAGAGTGCCGCCGCTTCCATTTCTACAGCAAGAACACCCATCTTCGACCATGCGGAAAGGCTATTTGAAGCGTCATAATAAACCTCTCCCGTAAGAACATTTCCGACGTGAGCGGTTATATTTTTCTCGGTTGCCAGTTCATACGCTCTTTTTACCAGTCCGAAATCCGCAATCGGCGCAAACGTCCCGGGAAGTCCGTACTGACGGTCAACGTTCGTATCGTGGCAGGCTCCCTGTGCAATAATTACATCTCTGGGCTGAACCTGCGGCACAAGCGCACCCGCTGTGCCGATTCTGATAATAGTATCCGCATCATAGAAATTGTACAGCTCATAGCTGTATATTCCGATCGACGAAACACCCATTCCGCTACCCATAACGCTGATTTTTCCGCCTTTGTACAGACCGGTGTAACCGAGCATATTTCTTGTATCGTTTACGCAGACTGCGTCAGTCAGGTAATTTTCTGCAATAAATTTTGCTCTGAGCGGATCTCCCGGCATCAGAATTTTCTCTGCAATTTCTCCTGCCTGTGCTTTTATGTGCGGCGTCGGTACATTTGACATATTATTTTTTCCTTTCTGCATCCTGATTTTCAGCTTGCAAACTAATCTGTTACAAAATTTTATACAATTTCAAGAAATTAATTACATTTTGTTACATATTTCATAAGCTTGAGCTGATTTTGCTTTACTTTTATTTCCAATAAAGTTACAACCGTGTAACCGATTTGACAGAAACGGTCAAATTCAGCTTGGTTTTCACACATATTATACACCATAGCCATAAAAATGTCCAGTTACATTTAAACGATTACACGCTTTTTTGTCAATCTGAACGAAAATTAAGCCAAATAAACAAATTAAGGTAAAAGCCACTTGACCATAACATAAAATTTATGTATAATTCATTTCAGTCGAACGACAGATTCGACATTATAGATCGATACAAACTTACTGTAAGGAGATTAAAAAAATGAAGAAGATTTTAGCTTTAGTAGCAGTAGTAGCTATGGTAGCAGCTATGGCAACAGCTTGCGGCAACAACACAACATCATCAAGCGTTGGTAGCTCAACAAGCGTTTCTGAGTCTAAGTAATCAGAAATAACGGAAAAATATCGGGAGCAACGGTCATTTGCCGGCGCTCCCGATTTTTCTATGTCATTTTTTACAGCGTATCGTTATATTGCGCACATATCTCCTGTACGCTTCTTCCGCTTTCTCGATTATAACGATCAACCGTAATTATCTGCCCTCCGGTTATTCTGCACGGCTTTTCAAGGCAGGTCATAAACACCCTGATACCGCAACCCGATATAACCTCTGCGCTTCCATTGCTGAGCGAACCGAAAGGATATGCAAAAGCAACAGGTTTTACCCCTGTCATCTTTTCCAGTTTATCCGACAATGCCGATACATCGTTATACAACGCTCTATGATAATCTGACACGGTTTCCCCGTCCTTTTGAGCACAACCGTTTCTGTCCCCCGTGTTTGAATGCAGGTCATATGTGTGATTGCCTATCTCGACATACCCGCTTTCAGACAACTTTCTGATCTCGCCCCACGTCAGATACGCATAGGAAAGATGTCTGCCCTCTTCGTTGATCTGTGAATATTCGTCCGTATAGCGACCGACAATATTTATAACCGCTTTCATATTATATTTTTCCAGAAGCGGAAGCACATAATAAAGTCCCGTTTCATAACCGTCGTCAAAGGTTATCATCACAGCCTTTTCAGGTAGTTTCCTCTCTCCGTCATTTATCTGCGTAAGTTCTGACGGCAATACAGATACATATCCGTTTGCCGACAAATATTTCAGATCTTCTTCAAGCTCATAAGGAGTTATTATATACTTTCCCGAACGGCTCTCATCTTTAAGCACCTGGTGATACATCAGCCCTAAAAATCTGTCGTTTTCTTCATCTTCGGCATATATTGCAGCGCTCAGCACGCCGAGCATTGCCGCTATGCAAACTATTCCTGCGGTTATCGCCGCCGCAACGTATACTCTGCCACTGTTCAAGCAATCATCTCCGTTTGTTCTTTTTGATTAATTATCTGCTTTTTGCGGTCTTCTTATTCGTTAAATTGACATATTTTTAATAAAGCCTGACATTTTGGCGGTTTTCCGATTGACTATAAAAAGGAGTAGTTGTATAATTTACACAGTTTAATATCTTCAGCTATAAATACGGCAACATACAATTCTTCTATCTGCAACCGATACGACTTTACAGAAAGGATAAACTTATGGGTACGAAAAAGGCGCAGAAAAAAATTACGGATGTCAGTGTAATAGTCCCTGTATACAACGTAGAAAAATATGTGGCACGCTGTCTTGAATCACTGGTAAATCAGAAATGCGACTGTAGCTATGAAATAATAATTATCAACGACGGCACAAAAGATAAATCTATGGATATCGTAAACGACTATGCGGCACACTATGATTTCATACACGTCTACACGCAGGAAAACTCCGGAGTTTCTGTTGCAAGAAACAACGGTATAGCAAAAGCCTGCGGCAAATATGTCATGTTTGTTGACAGCGACGACTACGTATCGCCATCGTATATTTCCGTACTGTACAACACAGCCGAGGCATACGGCTCGGATATTGCGCAATGCAATTACCGTAACATATTTGACAGCAACGACGGCGGAATGAACAATTTCATTCTGCATAAAAAAGGCGTTTTTGAAGGCAAAAAGGTGTTCGGCGAGGTGCTTATGGATATCACTGTCCGCAGTTACATCTGGAATAAGATCTACCGCCGCAGTCTGTTTACCGATAACGATATTTACTTCCCGCAGGGAATGTGTTTCGGCGAGGATATTTCTGTAATGCCGCAGTTGTTCTACTATGCCGACAAGGTATCGTTTGCAAACGACACGCTGTATTATTATGCACATCATGAGGGCAGTGTGACCGGTACAATATCAAAGCGCGATACTGTAAGCTACCTGCGCGCATATGCGTCACTGCGTATGTTTATGGAAAGCGAGGATATCTTTGAACAGCACAGGCTTATATACTACCTCCTGCGCAAGAAGATTTCTATAACAATATACGGTATGCTTGTCCGCTGTTGGTGGAGAGATCCTAAGAACACCCATGTACTCAGCACATATAAGCGTACAAGGAAATATCTCAAGGCTTGCTCGTCGAAAAAGCAGAGCATTCGCTATGCAACGACCGAACTTACAACAGACAAATAAAGAAACACCCGCAGTAAAGGAATACTGCGGGTCGTTTTTATAAGTAAACGCTATAAAAAACGCTGTATTTCGCACAAATTTCACATTTTCCCTGTTGCAATCGGATAAAAACCGTGTTATAATTAGTATATATGTAAATTGGAGAAGAAAAGATATGAGTATTGCAGTAGCTATTGACGGCCCTGTAGGAGCGGGCAAAAGCTCCATCGCCAAAGAATGCGCAAAGCGTTTAGGCTTTATATACGTTGACACGGGCGCTATGTACCGTTGTATAGGTCTTTTCTGCGACCGCAACGGCGTTGATATGGACGACCCCGTGAGAGTAAGTGCGGCACTTTCGCATATTTCTCTTGATGTAAAGATAAAGGACGGCACACAGCACATATATCTTAACGGCTATGACGTTTCCGACGAGATACGCTTACCCGAAATAAGCATGGCGGCTTCCAAGGTTTCCGCTATCCCGGCTGTAAGAGCATTCCTCCTTCAGCTTCAGCGTGATATGGCAGAAAGCCGTGACGTGATAATGGACGGCAGAGATATAGGAACTGTCGTACTTCCTAACGCAACCGTGAAGATATATCTTACGGCAGACGCCGAGGTGCGTGCAAAGCGCCGTTATGACGAGCTTATCGCAAAGGGTACGGCTGTATCTTACGAGAGCGTGCTTACGGATCTTAAACAGCGTGACCACAACGATATGACAAGAGAAATAGCACCGCTGAAGCAAGCCGACGACGCAGTGCTTGCGGATACGACAGAGCTTGATTTTGAAGGCTCATGCGACCTGCTTGTCAGAATAATCAAAGAAAAGGCAGAAATCAGATAATGTATGAATTTTTCAGGAAGATAGTATGTCTTTCAATGCACATAAAATACAGGATCAAGGTAATCGGCGGTGACAACAGACCGTATAAGAACGGCATAAAGGGCGGCTATATAATAGCCTGCAATCATCAGGATTACGGCGATCCTCCGCTGATAGCGGCAGTGAACAAGGCACATTTTTCGTTTATGGCGAAGATTGAGCTGTTCGAGAAAAATAAATTCTTTGCCTGGCTTATTACAAAGTGCGGAGCATTCCCCGTTGTAAGAGGCGCAGGTGACGGCAGTGCCATTGACCACGCTATAGCCGACCTTGAGAAAAACAGGGCTTTCGTAATATTTCCCGAAGGCACACGTTCTAAGGACGGCAATATCGGCAGAGCAAAATCGGGTATTGCGGTTATCGCAGGCAAGACAAATGCCCCCGTTCTTCCGATGTGCATAAAGTACGGGAAAAAGGGCTTCCGCAGAAAAGTATGGATTTCGGTAGGCGAGATGATTCCTGCCGAGCATATCGCACTGAACAGCGACGACAGAACAGAGCTAAGACGTGTTTCAAATCTTATTATGGATAACATAAAGATGCTGATGGACGGTATGAGCGAATACGGCGATCCGCTCCCCAAGCAGTATAACCCGAAGCCCGAAAAGCAGACGAATGAGGAAAGTAAGTGAGCCGTTACAATATCGAAACGGCAAAGAGCGCAGGCTTCTGTTTCGGAGTTAAGCGTGCTGTAGAAATTGCGGAGAAAGCCGCAGAAGAAAACGGTTGCTGCTATACGCTCGGAGAACTGATACACAACGGCAGTGAGATAGCAAGACTTCAGAAGCTGGGAGTATACCCCATAGATTCACCGGACGATCTGCCGCAGGGCAGGACGCTTATAATCCGCTCTCACGGCGTTGCAAAATCGGTAACAGATTATATAAACGACAAGGGCATAAGCTGTATTGATGCTACCTGTCCGTTTGTCGCAAAGATACACAACATTGTTTCAAAGTCGGAATGCCCGGTTATCATAGCGGGCGACCCAAATCACCCTGAGGTCATCGGGATAGTCGGGCATTGCAGAAATCCCGATGAGGTAACAGTGGTGCGTGACTCGGACGAGCTGGAAAAACTGTCAGAATTGCAGAAATTTCCTCGTCAAAATGCACTAATTATGGTTGCTCAGACGACCTTTAATTCGTCAAAATGGCAATCTTGCATTCAAGTTGCAAAAAAACACTATACAAATATCACGATTTTTGATACAATATGTAGTGCGACGGCTGAAAGACAAAAGGAAACCGAGGAGCTTGCACGGCGCTCGGCGCTTATGGTCACGGTCGGCGGAAAAAATTCCAGCAACACCGCAAAGCTGGCACAGATAAGTCAAAAACACTGCCCTGTAATATTTACGCAGGACGGCAGTGATATTGATAAAGCCGCAGTGCTTAGCCTGCTCCCTTTGCAGGGCGGTACGGTCGGTATAACGGCAGGAGCTTCGACACCTGCCTATATAATAAAGGAGGTTCATAGAATTATGAGCGAAATTCTCAACAATGAAGAAGGATTCGACTTCATGGCGGAGGTTGACAAGACCTTCAAAAAAGTATATATAGGGAACAGGGTCAAGGCTTTAGTAGTAGCTGTAAACAAGAACGAAGCTGTTGTAGACTTAGGCACAAAGCACTCGGGCTACATTCCTGCAAGCGAGCTTTCGCAGGATCCCAATGCGGCTCCCTCAGATGTTGTCAAGGTTGGCGATGAGATCGAAGCCATCGTTACAGCTGTAAATGACGCAGAAGGTACAGTTACACTTTCCAAGAAGAAGGTTGACAGCGTTCTCGGCGTAGAAAAGCTTGCAGCCGCTATGGAAGCAAATGAAACGCTCGAAGGTGAAGTATCATCGGTAGTTAAGGGCGGCGTTATCATTATCTCCAACGGTACAAGAGTATTCATCCCGGCTTCCCAGACAGGCGTTCCCAAGGACGGCAAGCTTGAGGAGCTTCTCAAGAAGACAGTTCCTTTCAAGGTTATCGAAGTAACAGAGGCAAGAGGCAGAGTTGTTGGTTCTATCCGTCAGGCTAAGAAGGAAGCAAACGATGCCGCTAAGGCTAAGTTCTGGGAGAACATTGAGGTAGGTCAGAAGTTCACAGGTGAAGTTAAGTCTATCGAAAGCTACGGCGTATTCGTAGACCTCGGCGGAGTTGACGGTATGGTTCACTCAAGCGAGCTCACATGGAACAGAATCAAGCACCCCAGAGAGATCGTTAAGATAGGTGACAAGCTCGATGTATATGTAAAGAGCTTCGACCCCGAGAAGAAGAGAGTATCACTCGGCTGCAAGAAGGAAGAGGACAACCCCTGGAACAAGTTTGTTGCTGAATATCACGAAGGCGATGTTGTTGACGTTACTATCGTAAGCATCACACCCTTTGGCGCATTCGCACAGATTATCCCCGGCGTTGACGGCCTTATCCACATCAGCCAGATCTCTACAGAGCGTATCAACAATGTAGCTCAGGTTCTTTCTATCGGTGATGAAGTCAAGGTAAAGATAATCGAAATCAACGAAGAGCAGAACAGAGTAAGCCTTTCTATCCGCGCACTCAAGGAAGAAATGCCTGAGGACGAGGACGAGGAAGCTGAGGACGCTGAATAATCGTTAATAAAATGAATATTAAAGAGCCACCGGTGACGGTGGCTCTTTTTATGTTATATTCGTGTATAACAAAAAACGTGTTCGGATTTTTTATACCGAACACGCCATTTTTTAATTCAATTCCACGCCGAATAATTTTATTACTTCATCGCTGTTCTTTCCTGAAATACTCTTGCCTGTGGCATTTTCAATGGCTTTTAACAGCATTTTTGCTCTATGAATTATATGAGAATTAAAATCGTCATTTCTGCAACTCTCAACATCAATCCAATGCGATTGCAGATATGTGTTCAACTCTTCCGATTCAACCTGTCCTTTCGTTTCAATTCTGGCAAGATATTTGCTAGGAGCAACTCCGCCGATTTCACGGTTAGTCGAATATGTTATAGGCGTTTTGTTGATTACCGAATTCCATTTTTCTTTTGAATAACATTGCTTCTCACAATAATCTTTTGGAAAAATGTGATGTATGTCAGGATTTTCAGATTTATAAACTGCAAAGTCCATCTCACGACCACTTATGAAATCTTTACAATGATTTTTAAGTATTAGTGCCATAACACCTTTATAAGCCGCCGAAAGCCTTGATTGTAATGTCAGCAATCTAGTCGGATTAAAATATGATTCTTTAACAGTACGTGGCAACTCACCATCTTTTTCAATCCAGTTCATTACACCAACAACATCATAAACAAACCTTGTTTCATTCGCTCCGCCATAAAGCTCACCGAAAACGCCACACCAATACCATTGCTTTATTTTGTTTTTATTGTTTGCTATCTTGATTCTGTTATTCTCTTCAAGTAAAGTACAAATAACAGCAAGCGGAATAAGTTGTGTTGAATATGGCAAGTCCTTGCTAGAAAAAATACGTTCTTCTTCAAGTAGCTTTTCCGCTTCAATAAACCCTCTCGTAAGTGCATCAGCATATCCGGTGTATTCTTCTAATTTAAGTTCCAGCACATCTTTCTTTTTACAACTGACAGTGCCACCTTTTTTGTACGAGGACAGCAGTGTACATGCTACAAGGAAATCTGTAGATGTAATTACTGATAATAAATCTCCCGAAAAATACTTTTCTTTTCGAGCTTCCCAATCTTTTCTGAGTTCAAAATCATCCATTGCAAAAATGGCGGTCACCAGTTCAAACACCGTGAGAGAAACTCCGCCAGTATTCACATTTTCAAAAACTTGACACACCGCTTCTTTTGGAGTTTCCTTGCTTAACAAAATAACAGGGATTTTGTATTGGCAGGTCGGCATGACAATTTTTGTGTTAAACTCAGAAAATTGTTTGGTGATATCTTGATTATAGCTGTAATATGCGTAATATTCAATTTGCCATTCCTGTGCTGAAGCAAAATCAAGTATTCTGTTGAGAGGAAAAACTTTATTTTCAAACTCATACTCTTGTTTTGAAAGATTTATATCTTCCTTGCGTCCGAATTCTGATGTAACTATTTTATTTTCCGGAACAGAAAAAATAGCATCAAGCCTGTCGCATGATTCGTCCAGAGCTTTCTGTATATCAATATAATAATAGCGATAAATTTCTTTTCCTTTATCAGTGCGGGTGTGTACAGGTTGCATTGAATACAATGAAGAATAAATAGATGTCAATCTTTGCTGTCCGTCAAGAATAAGTTCAGTAGGAACTGTATCTCCTGCGTCTTCTGCGCCCTCTATTGTTCTATACTTAAAACGCACATTTTCATTGCCGTACTCCAAGAACATTGCCGCACCAACAGGATAGTTATTTATAATACTTGCTATCAACGCTTGTATTCTTCCATCTTCCCATACCCAACCTCTCTGAAAGTCAGGTAACTGTATACGACCGTTGCTAATTGCTGTCATCAACTCAGTTATAAGTCTGTCATTTGTCTGCATATATCTCTCCTATTATTTAATACAATTTTCAAAATTCAACCCTCTGCCCGAACTTAAGCAATATCCTTGAATACAACTCCTTATTTATCTCATAATAATCGGTAGCCGTTGTCTTTCTGTCGTTTTCGTAAAGCTCAAAACGCATGATTATCTCGCTGTAGTCCTCCGTGTAATAAAAAACGCACAGCCAGTAGCGGCTTTTCTCCGCATAATAATTCACAGGTTCAAGCGTCAGCACCGAGTTTATATCACCGTTTAAAAGCATATTCAACTCATCGGGCTTTATATAGCAGAACTGCACCTTCTTTGTCATTGGCATAGTTTTCGCTTTTCTTTTAAGCGGGGTATCGGCTGATTCTGTCTTATCCGTTTTCTTTTTAAAGAAGAACATAAATCTTCCTCCTGTGCATATTTTCCTGATAATGCTATTCTATCACACATCGTACACTTTGTCCATATAACCTGAACATTTTTTCACTTGTGATAAAAATGCCGTTAAAGCAATTATCTGTCAAACTTCAAAGCTGTATCACAACTTTTTCACATACGAACTGTATACTTTAGCCATAGTCAAAAAGCAATAAAGCCTACGGGCGTGAAAGGATGATAGATATGACAGACGGATTTGAACGCAAAGATATGAATACAAACGACAGTGAACAGGTTCAGAACTTCTCTACTGCCGACAATGCACAGCAGGCAACAGGCGCTTTTGCAAATACAGAAGCGCAAGCAAGCAATACATCCGGTGCCGCAAATAACACAAACAGCGGTTATAAAGATACCTCCTACAGCAGTAACTACAATGCACAGCAGAATGCCTACAACTCATATTACAGATATGCGGGCAATATGAATAACGCTCAGCAAGGTATGAACGGTATGAACAACGGTCAGAATAACGTCCACGTTGTCCCGGACGGCGGTAAGGCACCAAAGAAAAAAGGCGGCAGTAAGACCGCTCTGGTCGCAGGTATCGTTGCTATAGCTCTTGTAGTCGGCGGCGGTGCAGGATTTGCAGGAACGGTACTCGGCAACAGTATAAATGCCACCATTCCCTTTGCAAGCTCGTCTGACGGTACATCTCAGGGCGAGTCGGCTGACAGCGGCTCAGAAAGCTCCGTTGTCGCACCGTCAACAACGCTTAACACCTCAAACACGGCAACAGCCGCTCCCCTTGACGAAAGCAAGATAAACGACAGCTCAAACAGCACACTTCTGAATGCAGAGGAGCTTTACGAAAAGGTAAAGGACACCGTTGTGCTGGTATATAACTATCAGCGCCAGACAGGTTATGCAGAGCCTATGAAATACGGCAGCGGCAGTGGTGTTGTATTCACCTCTGACGGCTATGTAATCACAAACGCACACGTTGTCGAGGGCGCAGACAAGATGACGGTAGTTGCTCCCGACTATAAGAACCCCGATACTACCAAAGAATATGAAGCCACCGTTGTCGGCAGTGATACCTATTCGGATCTTGCAGTGCTGAAGATCAGCCGTGACGATCCGTTTGAATATGCAACGCTCGGTGACTCGGACACTGTAAGAGTAGGTCAGGATGTATGCGTACTCGGCAACCCCAAGCAGTTACTCAACTCTCTTACTAAGGGCATCGTATCCGGTCTTGGCAGAGCCTCCGCTTCAAACAGCGCATACGGCACAAGCACAATACAGATAGATGCGGCTATCAACAGCGGTAACAGCGGCGGCGGACTTTTCGATATGTATGGCAACGTTATCGGTATAATCGACTATAAGCTGGTATCAAACACATCAGCGTCTATAGATAACATCGGCTTTGCCATTACAATAAACGAGGCTAAGCCCGTTATCAACGACCTTATGACAAAGGGCTATGTTACAAACCGTCCCGGTCTTGGCATCAACGGCGAAGAGATAAGCGAATACAGCGCATATATGCAGGGACTTGAAAGCGGCGGCGTATATGTAACATATATCTCGGAAGATATGCCGGTAGCAAAGAGCGGTCTTAAAGTCGGCGATATCATTTCAAAGGTAAACGGCACTGCTGTTTCATCTGTAACAGATATCCAGAACATTATCGCCGAACTCAATATCGGTGATACCGTTGAGCTGACAGTCTACAGGGCAGGCGCAACAGGCAGATATACGACAAAGACTATCAATGTAGAGCTTGCTGAGATCGAGCTTAGCTGATAAAGGTATGAACGAATAAAAATATACGGCTGTGGTGAAGAAATTCATCACAGCCGTTATTTATGTCTTTAAATTAAGCAGTACAGAGGACATGAACATACCGTCCTTTACTTCCGAACGATATGCGCCGCCGTATTTTTCGGCGATACTCTTTACGGATTCAACGCCTACACCGTAACCGATATGTTTTGATGAGAACAGCACACCGCTCAGGTCTTTTTTAAGCGTACCCGAAAAGGTATTGTCTATGCCGAGGCAAAGAGTATATTCGTCCGTCATTGCCCTTATTACTATCTTCCTGTTATCTCCCGTTTCCTCCTTGCAAGCGTCTGTCGCATTTTCGATAAGATTTCCGAACAGCACCGACAGATCCGTTTCGTCAACAGAGATATTTTCGGGGATGACCGCCTTTACATCATAATCAATATCCTCGTTTTTCGCCACCTGCGCAAAATACAGCATTACGGCATTCACCGTCTTGTTCTCACAGAAGCTGATAAGCGTATCGTCGGGCAGGCTCTGCTGATAGCTGTTAAGATATTTTTCAAGCTCCCCGTATTGCTTGTTTCTGACATATTCCTGCATAAGCGAGATGTGGTGACGCACATCGTGCTTTGCTCTTCTCGCATCCGCTATCTTCTCCTGCAGATTTTCGTATTGCAGGTTCTGCATCGCAAGGCGGTGGTTGTTATCGCTGAGCCTTATGTTCTTCTCCTGCTCGTTTATCAGCATTGCTATAACATAATACACTATTCCGGCTCCGACGTTTATAAACAGCAGGAACACAGTGTTGCCTGCGTCAAGTGCAGTTTCAAGGCTGGACTTGCCGTTGTTGTTATAGAGCATATAGTACCATATCAGATAGAAGGTCGCAGGTATCAGCCACAGATACCGCCACTCGATACCGGTAGGCTCTTTTTCAACTGCGGGAGTATACACCTTTTTTGTGTAGATGAAAAGCGGTATCCATACCACCGCCAGCACAACCAGCATTATAAGCGAGAACGACCAGCGGTACGACTGTAACGCAAGCTCGGGAAAAATCTTTCCTTCTATGCACTTTGATGCCGCCACTACAAAATTTGCCGTGTTTGAGATCATAAGCAAGGTGAACAGCGCCTTGCCGAAATTTACTTTAACCGCAATAAAATAGAAAACCACATACACCGCAGTGCTTACCACACTCGCAAGCGCCGCCTTTCCTCCCGAAAAGAACGCCGCCCACAGCCCAAGCCCCATCTGGATAAACGATATAACAACAATAATGCAGACTGTGATTTTCGCAGAAAAGCGAAGCCTTGAACGGAAAGGATAAAGTGCAAGCGCCATAAACGGCAGGAAATTCAACAGCGAATAAACGCACATTTCCGCTATTCTGTATAACGGCGGCATCATAACTCACCGCCCTTTCCGGGCTTTATCCGCGGATAAAATATTATGACTGTAATCTCCGGTGCTTTGTAAGTAGTATTTATCATAGCCGACCTCCTACAATATAACCAATATCTATAATAGCACACAACGGACTATTTTACAATAAAAATCAGAGTGATTACATCTGTATATTACGGTTTGTGCCGAAAAAAGCCCCGACGCAACCTGCACCGGGGTAAAGTTATCGCTGAGTATTTACCGTCTGTGTTATTCTGAGTTTGTTTTCATTGCTCACTCTTCTGCTGTCGCGTATCTTCTGTGCCGCCATCAGCTTCACTGTTATGCTTAACGGGCTGTGTTCAAGATAGGTCGTGATAAGCTCCGGGTATTTTACGCAATATACCGATATTCCCCACGCCACCGCCATATCACGGTAATACTCGCCGCAAGGCAGTGTATCATAGATATCAAGCGCCTTTTTTACGGTCGGTTCATCGGAAAATCTTGAGAACATAAGAACTATACCCACACGGGAAACGAACTCCTCTTTTTGCTTCATCAGGCTTTCCGAAAGCAGGCGCAAGGCATCCTCTTCGCTCTTTTTAACCTTTATGCACGAGCAGAAGCAGTCACATTCCGCCCAGTTGTCGATCATCCCGGCATAGCGTATAATATACGGTTCTTTTTCAGACAGCGGAGCGTCTGCAAAGCCAAGTGCCGCACCCTTGATCATTATCTCTTCAAAACTGTCATACGGCATTTCAAACATCTCTTTGTAATCTGCCCTGTGCTTTTTTGCGATTGCTTTCAAGTCGGGCATATGCACGCCGATAACCCTGAATCTGCTTGTGTGTACTATTTTCTCATTGAATATGCGGAACTTTTCCTCTGACAGCTTTTCAAGCTCCGAAAGCAGCTCTTTACGATCGATCATTTATACTTCTCCTCTGTTTCAAGCAGGAATTTCTTTATATCTATCCCCTCTTCGCCCATATAAAAACCAATGCCGCCGCTTGCGGGAACTATCCTGTGACACGGGATAAGAATCGGGAGCGGATTTCTTTTAAGCGCCGAGCCGCACGCACGGATTGCCTTGCTCCCTGCCATTTCAGCCGCCTGCGTATAGCTCACCCTGTCGCCGTAGGGTATCTTCTGCACAGCGGTGAGTATGCTCCTGAAAAACGGCGTACCGATATTGCTTATATCAAACGGCAATGAAAATTCTTTCAGCCGTCCGTCAAAGTATGCTGTAAACTGCTCTCTCGCCTTTTCACATATCGGGTCGGGGCAGTCGGGTATATTCATATCGAAAACTATGTTCGTTATATTCCTGCCGTCCGTTATCACCGTTACAGTGCGATTTATAGGCATATCAAAGGTTATGTTGCTCATTTTCCGCGGTTTGCCTTTCCGCTGATCTCATTTACCGTAAGTCGGTAAACCCTTGTCCTTGCGGCGCAGGAACTGTCAGCCTTGTAGATCTTCTCACCGTACTGCTCAAGTATCAGCGAAAGTGCAGAAAGCTTTTCGTTGATGTCGGTTATTTCCGTCATTACTCCGTTTCCGACAACGCTCTCATACAGACTTGTTATACTGCCCTGCACATAGTCATGGCAGTTATCAAGCTCAAACGCCACCTTGTTATTTCTTTCGATAAGCGCATTTTTCCTGCCCTCGGCTGCGGTATGGATATAAAAATACAATCTGCCGTTCTTTTCCTCATATCCGAAATTGAACGGCAGAACATAAGGATATTCTTCATCAAAAAAAGCAATGCGTATCACCTTTGCGCTACCTGCGATATCAAGTATCTCTTTTTTGTCGGTAATCTCACGGTCTTTTCTTCTCATAGCCGTCTGCTCCTTTTATCGTAAATCTTCTGTATTGATTATACGACAACCGAAGGAACGTGTCAACCGTCAGATAATAACCGGCTGGAGTTGTATATTGTCAAGCGCCGCACAGACAGCGTCGGGAATAAGCGTAAAATCCGCTACCAGAGAACACGGCTTGCGGATCGGATCGTCCTGTCCGAGCGGAACGAAGTAATAGTTCTTGCAATTCATCAGAAAACCGATATTTTTAAACGAGCCTGCAAGCGCGTCATTGGTGGCACAGGCGATAAGCACCGGTCCGGCTCCACGCAGGTGGCTTTTGACCGCCATTGTAACAGGAGTATCGGTAATGCTTCTTGCAAGCTTTGCCATTGTGTTTCCGGTACAAGGCGCTACCACCATTATATCCGTCAGCTTTTTAGGTCCTATCGGTTCAGCATCGGAAACAGACATCAACACTCTTTTACCGCAGATACTCTCCGCACGTTTTATATGCTCCTGTGCCGTACCGAAACGTGTGTCGGTTGTTCCTGCATTGAACGACATTATCGGGAGTATATCACAGCCGGCGTCATGCAGAGCTTCCATAGCCGCAAACGCCTTTGAAAACGTACAGAAAGAACCCGTCATACAAAATCCTACTCTGACACCGCTTAATTCACTGCTCAAGGTCACCGCCCCTTTCTTTATAAGTATCAAGTATCTCCTCTACTGCATCGGCTATTATCTCGCCTGCGGTTTTCGGCGCGGTTTTTGCCGGCAGACCGCCTGCTTTTATAACCGTTACGCAGTGTCGTTTAAGTGCCTCGCTGTCAATGCCGGACACCGAGGCAAGCTCTACATATACCGCTTCATCGTCAAACACCGCAAGCTCATCTTCGCCTATTACCGCACACGGTACCGTATTGTATATCAGCGTTACTTCGGGCAAAATATTACCGAGCACATCAAAGCCGACTGCCCGGCAACCGAGCATTCTCGCCTTTGCCCTTTTCTCACGGCTTCTTGCTGCAACTATGACCTCGCACCCCATAGCCGTAAGATAAACGGCAAGCTGTGACGCTATCCTGCCAAATCCCAGTATAAGCACTTTCTGACCGAGCATCTGTTCAGGCGTTGCGTTTATGCCGACTGCAAGCGCTCCCTCCGCAGACGGTACGGCGTTTCTGAGCATCACGGCTTCATCGCAGTAATGATCCTCGCAGAAAAATCCGTTTTCTGCACAGAATTTTCTGATTGCGGGACTTATCATTCCGCCGATAACTATACCTCCGCACTTCACAAGCTTTTTCAGCACAGTGAAAGAAACAGGATCCCGACACAGCGGAGCAGATATGTTTATTCCGTCACGGCTTGCCGGAAGACCAAGCACCGCCGCATCGCACGGTTCATCCGGGAGCATATCAAGCTCGCTCACGCCGTAGGTATATACCTCGTACTTCTGTTTCAGCCTTTCGGCGGTATAATGCAGACGGATATCTCCGCCGAGTACAAGAAGTTTCATTTACAATACACCTCTTATTGTCTTTATGGGTTTAGGTTTCAGGTTTCAGCTTGCGCCGCACGTCACAACTCGGTAAAATGCGTGTAAATAACAATGACGTACGGTTACATTTTCGCTATCATATTGTATGTTTTTACACTGTTTTTTGTGAAGAAAACCGAAAAGGCTTATAAAGCCCTTGTTTTTTCCAAATGTATATGTTATTATATGCAGTAGAGGAAAATCCCCACACAATTGTTGCCACCGGGCAGCAAATACAGAAAGGATCTAAGTGAAATGGCTACTAAGAAGACAAATACGACAGGAACTAAGACACCCGTAGCTGAAGCTGTAAAGACTGAAGCTGTAAAGGCTGCCGCTGAGGTTAAAGCTGACGCCACTAAGGCAGTAAAGGCTGTAGAAAAGGTTGCAGAAAAGGCAGTTGAAAAGGTTGCTGAAAAGGCACCCGCTGCTAAGAAGGCAGCTCCCGCTGCTAAGAAGCCCGCTACCGCCGCTAAGAAGGCAGCTCCCGCCAAGAAGGAAGTTAAGAAGGCTGCTCCCGAACAGCCCGACAAGTTTGCTCTTGCAGATATGGTAAGAGCTAAGTTTGCCAAGAAGGACGTTACAAAGGTAAATGAAAAGATCGCTATCGAAATCAAGGCTTACGGCGACAAGGAATACTACATCTACATTCTTATCGATGACGGTAAGGTAACAGTAGAGCCCTGGGGCTACATCGACAACGACGTACATATCGATATGCCCATTGACGACGTTGTTGCAGTTGTAAACGGCAAGTACGATTTCATTGCAAAGGCTATAAGCGGTGACTTCTACGCTATCGGCAGCGTAACAAAGCTGCTCAAGGCTTACGAAGCACTTATCAAGTAATGTTTATTCAAAACAGAATATAAGCGTTAGCGCTTAAAAATGCAGGCGTAATAATTTTTGTTACGCCTGCAGATTATATAGTGGATATGAAGAAAACGGTAGGGAATACATCAGAACAAGGACAGGTACCAATAATGGAAAAAGTTAAAAAGGCAGTAATACTCGCCGCAGGCTTCGGAACACGAGTTCTCCCCGCAAGTAAGGCTATCCCCAAGGAAATGCTCAATATAGTGGATAAGCCCGCTATACAGTATATCGTTGAGGAAGTTATAAACTCAGGCATCACGGAAATACTGATAGTTCTTTCCCGCGGCAAGCAGGATGTCGAGGATCACTTCGACCGCAAGCCCGACCTTGAGGCACAGCTCCTCGCAGGCGGCAAGAACGAATTCTACAAGGTTGTATGCGATATTGCCGAAATGGGCAAGAACATAACCTATGTACGTCAGCAGACGCAGAACGGCACAGGCGGCGCTGTTATGTATGCAAGGCAGTTTGTCGGCAACGACCCGTTTGTAGTTATCTACGGCGATGATGTTATAATCGGTGACGATCCCTGCACGGCACAGTGCTGCAGAGCGTACGAGAAGTACGGCAAGGCTGTCGTAAGTATGAAGGAAGTTCCGTTTGAGCTTGTGCTGAAATATTGCACGCTCGATGTAAAACCTCTCGAAAACAATCTTTACAGCATTTCGGATATGATTGAAAAGCCAAAGCCAGAAGAGGTTATTTCAAACTTTGCGATACTCGGCAGATGCGTTCTTCCTGCAAAGATATTTGATATCCTTGAAACGCTCCCCACAGGTGCAGGCGGCGAATATCAGCTGACAGACGCTATGAAACAGCTTGCAAAGAGTGAGGGCATGGTAGGCGTCGACTTCACCGGCACACGTTATGATATGGGCAACAAGCTCGGCATAATGAAGGCTTGTGTTGAGGTTGCACTGAAGCACCCGGAGATAGGCGAGGATTTCAGAGCATATCTTAAGACACTGGATATATGATGTTAATATAACGCAAAAGCGGAGCCGGTCGGCTCCGCTTCTTTTTATCATTACGTTGTTTTCTTTTTAAACCCGTATCCGCTCATATAATCTATCATCCCGTACTCGTCAATAAGATTGGCAACAGCAGGTATAAACTCATTTTCCCACTTATATTTATCGGGATAGAGCGACCTTGCCACCGCCATATAGGATTTAAGCGTATTGTCAGGCTCAAAGCCAAGCCCATCCGAGCTTTTCGGCGCATTCGGGAACGGATTCTCATATAATCTCGTATAATGAGCGCACACGTTCCTGAGATCCGACAGGCACAGCATTCTGTCCTCTACCGTTCTGTAGTTAAGATCAAAATGCTGTGAAACCATATCCTTCTTATCCGCCGACTTCATATCTATAAGGAAATATGTCAGCGTACCGAAGCTGAACAGCTCCATTGCCGCCCACACGGGCATTATACCGCCGTATTTTCTCTTGTGGTGTTTTACAAATTCCTCGTTCTCGTTCGCCTCGATAAGCCGCTCTATCTTCGACAAAAACGCCTGATGATTATGATGCGGATCAAAGCTCGATGCGTTGAGATATCCCAGCGCTCCGTACTTCATAGCATGATAGTTGGAGATTATCGCACGCATTGATATTTCTATCTCTTCAAGATATGTCATTATCATACGGCGCAGTATGCGGTCAAAGTCATACACCTTCATTATCTGTTCAAAGGTCGTACCGTCCTTGTACTTACCCTTACGTTCAAGAAACGGCGCAAAATAATAGGCAAGGCGATAGTAGTTGATATTCGTAAGACACTTTTCGGCGTACTCCTCATCTGCTATTATACAGCCTCTCTGCCGCAGTATATCTATCTGTTGTTTTATGGTCGCAGGAGTTTTGTTGAACTGCATTATTTGTTTTCCTCCGGTTTTTCAAGATCAATGAAGCGTCCGAGCGTAAACGAATATATCAGCATCTGCTTTACCGGCATTGAAAATTCCTGCTCAAGCGCCTGTCTGTATATATCAAGCTGAAGCTTGTAATCATCTATATACGTCTGCTCGTCGTCCGTTCTGTCGCTCTTGTAGTCTATCAGCACTATTTCTCCGTCCTCAATGAAGAACATATCCGCAATACCCTGAACATACGGCTCAGCCCCGTTCAGTGCTTCTCTGCTTTCTGCGCCGAAGATTGCAGGGTCGTACTGCTTAGCGTCAAGCTTGTGGAAGATCGGATATTCATGGTAAACATTACCCTTTTCGGCGGCTGTTATTATACGCTTTGCCGTATCGCTTTCAAAGAACTTTGCGATATCCGCAGGATCTATGCTCTTTTTCTCTGCTACAGACAGAAAATCCGCTGCTGCGCTTTCGATATATGCCTGTATCTCCTCCGCTGTCATTGCCTTATCAAACGGTATATGCTCCATAAGCTTATGATATGCGTCGCCGCGGCGCTTTCCGCTGAGTTTTTCTGTTTCATTTTCGGTAAGGAATGACGGCTTTCCGACATACAGACCGTAATTTTCACCGCCGAGCTTTTCCCTGCGGTTTGCCGCAAGCTCCGTTGCGGTGAATTTTGCAGGTATAACCGTAAGCGGTTCATACTTATAGTGCCAACCGAGTATCTCCTTTATATTATCTTTGAACACGGTATCAACATTGCCGTTATCTTCAACCGTTTCAGTTTCTTCCGCTGATGCAGGTTCAGAAACGTTGCTTTTTGATACGGCGGTGCTATCTCCGTTATCATTGTTTTCGCAAAGCGGATAGAACTGATATCTGACATTACCGAATTCTATAATGCCCCTTTTTCTGTCGTCAACCCTGTCGCATTCGCAGGACAGCACTTCAAGAAGCCATAAGATATATTTTGAATCATAGCACTTTGCCTTTTTGCGACCGGGAACGGCAACATCAAGCTTATCATAATCTTTGTCGTCTATCTTTTTCGTGCCGGTGAATATAAGCTTGTTTTCGGCTCTGGTTGCCGCAACATATAACAGCCGCATCTCCTCGCTGAACAGCCCTGCCTTTATTTCAAGCGATGCCGCATGATATGCAGGCGACGGTATCTTACTCATAGTCGATATGTCAACGCTCTTTGTGCTTATACCGTATTCTTCACTGATTATGATATCTCCGTTGTAATCCCGGTAACTGAACTGATGCGAACAGTCACTTACAAAGACTACAGGAAACTGCAAGCCCTTTGACGCGTGCACCGACATTATCTTTACCCCGTGATTGCTTGCAGAGGACGCCGCATTAAGCGAGCCGCTCATATTCTCTATATTGTAAATGAAGTCGCCCAGAGTTCCTCCGTCCCTGAAGTCGCAGTAGTCACGGGCATACGATATCAGAAGTTCAAGGTTTGCCTGCTTTGACGCAGGGTCATCGCCCACCGACAGAAGCTCGGGTGCGGATATGGTATCATATATAATGCGTATAAGCTCATGCGGTGAAGACGCCGCAGCAGTATACCTGAAACCGTCAAGGTCGCTTAAAAAACCGGCGCATCTTTCAGACGGCGCTGTATCCTTTGTAAGAGAATACAAAGCAGGATATCCGGACGTGTCATAGCCGTATGCCGCAAGTCTTAAACAGCTGTACAACGGCTTTTTCTTCATACAGCCGGGATTATCTCTGCCGCATGAATAGCGTTCAAGCTCATCGGGGCAGGCTTTTTCAAGAGCCGGTATATCAAAGCCGAATGTTCCCGTCCTGAGCCTTGCCATCTCTTCAGCCGTAAAGCAATACAGCGGCGACATAAGCACCTTTGCAAGACTTATATCATCGTACGGGTCGTTTATTACCTTGAGCAGTGAAAGCATCAATCTTATTTCGGAGCACTCCGCAAGCTTTTCTTTCTGGGGGAATGTAACGTTAAGCCCCTGCGCCCTTACCGCCTCTGCAAATATTTCAACCTTATTGACCGGAGAACGCATTATTATAGCAAAATCGTCCTCGGTACAGGGTCTTTTCTCCTTGCCTACCTTATATCCGCTGTCTATCATACTGCGTATCCTTGACGCTACATATGCGGCTTCGCTCTCGGCGGCACTACCCGTCTGCGGTGTAATAACGCACACCTCGGTCATATCCTCGGGATTTATTACGGCTGTACCGTCTTTATCAAGCCCGCAGACAAGCCTGCCGTTCTTCTCATAGTCAACTCCGCCGGTCTTTTCGGTCATCATACGGTCGAACAGTGTGTTGATACCGTCGATAACACTCTTGTCACTGCGGAAATTTTCGTTCAACGGCAGCACGTCAAATTCGGGTGAGGCGCATATCTCGGAGAAAACCTCAGGCTGTGCGCCTCTGAAGCCGTATATCGACTGCTTGATATCGCCGACAAAATACAGCCCGTCAAGATCATCCGACAGGTGTCTGAATATCTCATACTGCAGTCGGTTGCTGTCCTGAAATTCATCTACTATTATCAGCTGTAATCCTATTCTCTGTCCGACTTCCGGATTGTCGACAAGAATACCGTACAGCTCTCTTTCTGCGTCTGAAAAGTCTGCACTGTTGCGACTGCGTTTTTCCTCGGCGTACTTTCTGCCAAACTTTATCACAAGCTCTTTGAGTACAGTTACAGCCGGCAGACTCTTACTCATATCATCGTCAAAAGATGATATTTTAAGGCAGGTCTTGTATATATTGTCCTCAAAAATGCTCTTTGCCGCTTTTCTGTGCGCTCCGACCAGTTTCTCTTTACTTCTGTCCGGAGGTGTTGTACCGAAGCTTGTCTGTAAAAGCGCAATTATCTCTTCTGTTACGCAACAGTTATTCTCAACAAGTTTCTTTATAGCCTTGCCATAGACATTTTCCAGCGTGTCCGCATATGCCGCATGCTTATCCGCATTAGTACCCTCATAGCATTCGATAGCTTCACGCATTTCGGAAATCTCTTCATTAAAGCGCTCGGCGTAAAATTTCACACTCAGGATAAGTCCAAGCTTTACACCGTTTTGTATTTCGATATTGTCACTGTGCGAAAGCCAATCCTCGGGGTCGGTGTGATTGAGCGATTTTGCGTACACAAAAAGGATAATGCTCCTGAGGTCGGAATCGTTTTTCTGTATATAGTTTTCGAGTATTACATCTTTGTCGGCACTGTCGGCATTAAGATAAAAATCCTCCAGTACATCATCAAGTACCGCATTCCTGAGTGCATCCGCACGGGTTTCATCCATGATCGAAAAGCCTGCCGCAAGATTTTTGGCAAGGTCAATATTTTCCCTTATAAGAGTAAAGCAGAACGAACTGATAGTCGATATTCTCGCCTTGCGCAGTCTGTTTCTCTGACGGCGCAGGAATAACACGTCATCGGCATTTTCCGCATTAGCCGCACGCTCGCGCATAAGCTTGTCAAGCCTTGCTCTGAGTTCTCCTGCCGCCTTGTCGGTGAATGTAACCACCGCTATCTTTGACGGGTCGAGAGGATTCTCCCTGTCGCACACCATTCTCACCACACGCTGTGTAAGTACAGCGGTCTTTCCGCTTCCTGCACCCGCCGATACTATAGCGGGGTGTCTGCCCTGCTCTATAGCCCTGTTCTGTGCGTCTGTGTAATTCATATTTATCCCCTCCTTACTTGCTTTCTTTGCTGAGTACTATATCTTCGCCGAATGCGGTCGCCTCATCAGAATCAACATCTGTAGCAGACGATATTCCTGCGCCGCATATGTCATTATATTCGCAGTATTTGCAGGAGATCAGCTTACCTTTTTCCGACAGCGGCTTTGCGTCAACACAGCCGCTCTTTACCTTGCCTGCGTTTTCCTTTATGACCTTTGCTATTCTGCTCTCAAGGCTTGCAAGCTTTGCTTTTTCGATAGTTGTTGCACTGTAAAGGCAATCGCACTTCTGCTTACCGTTCTGGTCAATGTATTTTCCGTTGTAATTGTCACGTTCAAGCTCCTGTTGTGTACCTTCAACGGCAAAGCCTGTTTCTCTGTGACTGTCAAGCCACATTCCTCTTTTAAGCTCTTCCGACGGGTCTTTTATATCCTTAAGCGGAGTTGTTCCCGCAGGATAATACACAGCCGCAGACGGCTGACAACCGTTATCCTTATTGTTATCGCTGAGCGTCAGCAGGTACAAAAGCAACTGGAGATCCAGTCCGTAGAAGATACGGCTCAGGCTTGCTTCCTTTTTTCCTGTCTTATAGTCTATTACCCTTATCTGACGGCTTCCGTCATCGCAGTACGCCATATCCACCCTGTCTACCGTTCCGCCTATCGTAACCGTCTGTGTGCTTCCGTCGTCAAGCGTTATATCAAAGCTGTACGGCGATACGTCAAAATTATTTTCAGATGAAGCCTTTGACAGCGTAAGCTCAAAATATGTCGGTACAAAGCGGCTGTTTTCAAGCTCGGCGGTCATATATTTCAGCAGATAGAATGCCGCCGTTGAAAGCGCTCGGTACAGTGTGTTGAACTTTGCGCTCATCTCGCTTTCGCCGAGCAGATATTTTTCACGGTACTCTGCCATAGCCTCGGCTATCAGCTGTGTTATCCTGCTGTCATCGGCGTGAGGATTTCCCTTGTCCTTAGCGTCTGCATACAGTCTTTCAAAGCTGTATTTCATAATGTAGTGCATAATACTGCCGTAGTTTACGGCGCTCATAGTTATATCGGACGGACTTCTCAGTTCCATACCATACTGTAAGAAGTAAGAGAACTTACAGCCGTTAAGCTTTTCAATTGCTGTCGGCGAAAGCGCCGTTGACGGGAAAACAAGCTTAGCCGTCTGCCCTATTCTGTGAACGTCAGCGCCGTCTGACATTCTCTTTGCCACTGCATTTATTTTTGATATAGCCGTATTCTCCCTGCCGCATTCCGACAGCGCCTCAGCCGTTGCTCTTTTCTGCGGTGCGGTAAGCGCCGTGCCGTTAAGCACATACTGTCTGTCAGCCGATTTTGCGCTTTCCATAAGATACAGCGGCGGCAGGTCGTCTATGCTTACAATACCCGTTCTTATAAGTTTCGCTATCTCTCCGACATATTCGGACGCATTTTCCGGCTCACCCGCAAATGTTACAAACAGCTTTTCTCCGGCAAGCGTGAGCGCCTTGTAGCAGTCGAGCACAGCAAGTGAATATTTTGCTTCCTCGTCCTCGTTTATGTCAAGTCCGCTCTGCGCTAAAAGCTCGCTGTCGCCTGCCGTGAATATGCCCTTTTCATCGTCCGATATTTCAGGGAACGCACTATCAGCCGCTCCCATAACGAACACGGCGCGTACATCTCTGCTCCTTGTTCTTGCAGGGTCGCCGAAAAGCACGCTGTCGAGCACCTTGGGCGGACGTGAAAGATTTATCTGCGCCGAGCAGGTGCGGATAAGCGCCGCAAGTTCGCCGATAGTCATAGGAGTATCGTCAAGTGTTTCATACAGCGATGTCAGCATATCCGACACACTGCGCCACAGGTTGTTGTATTCCTCGGTAAGCTCCTTTACATAGCGGAGCTGTCTTGTGCTGTTGTCCTGACACTTACCCTGTATAGCCGCACTTATATCCGCCTTGTCAAACAGAAATTCGGCAAAGCGCTTTACAAGCTCCTTGCCGCCGGCATTACGCACGGATTTTTCAAACTGTATCAGCGGGGTGACTGTCTTGTCACGGATATTTTCAACTGTCCTTTCGACGTCATCGGTAATATGGGGGAACGGTCTGTCCCATCTTCTGTTTTTCAGATCCCAACGATTCGCATATTCTTCCGTTATATGCTGATCCCTCAGCGTCAGCGGCACGGTCTTTCCCTCTTTTTTATCAGAAGGTATTCTTGCAAATCCGCTCCTGATATATCTTATAATATTTATTCCCCTTGGGTCTTCTGCGGCGCAAAGCAGGCAGTCAAGATAGCGCAGAAGCGGTTTTTCAGATACGGGTTCGGGCAGGTCTACAAACATCGGCACTTCATATCTGAGCGCCGCCGAACGTACAGCGTCCCTGTATTTTGCCGGAGCGGCACATATAACCGCAATATCCGAGTATCTATAGCCCTCATAGCGTACAAGCTTTCTGATATTTGCGCATACAAAATCAGCCTCTCCGCTCATATTGTGAGAGTATGCAAGCGTTATCCCGTGCGAATCTGCGGGCTTTTCGGCTTTTTCTCCTTGCAGAAAGTCACGAAGTACTCTCAGCGTATCGTTCTTATACCTTACGGCGCTGTTACCGAGCTTTGTATATTCAGTCTTCTGCGGCTTTCCGCAGTCCATAGCATATTTATTTTCAAACAGTGCTTTTGTCTTGTCGCACTCTGAGAATATTTCCGCTCCGCTGTCATCCGTGCAGACGGCAACGGTAAAATCGACACCCTTGTCCGCCATAGCTCGCAGAAATTCCTTCTGCGCTCCCGAAAAGCTGTCAAAGCCGTCTATGTATACTCTTGTATTTTCGGGAAAGCAGTCGTTCTCTTCTATTGCCCTTGCCGCAAGCAGAAGGTTATCCTGCCTGTCGTCATAAAGCTCAGTCAGCATTTTGTCATAAAGACTGTAGAAAAGTGCGATATCGTGCATCTTATCGGTAAAATGTGTGGGAGCGGAGCTTGCCGTATCGTCAGCCGATATAAGATCATACATTCTCTGCGGGGATATTCCTGCATTTTTCAGCGTGTCAACACCGGAAAGGCACACCGACACAAAGCCGGGCTTCCTTGCAGCGCTTCCGTAAAAGCTGAAAGACTGTGACAGCGACTTTATCGCCCTGCTCATTATGGCAAGCTTTGCCGTGTTATCAGCGTAAGTCTTTCTCGGACAGTATTTTTTAAGTATCTGTTCCGACAGCGACATAAAGCCGGTAACGGTTATGTCCGAGGTCTTTTCGCCGAGTTCGTCAGCTACCCTGCGCTCACTCTCAAACACAAACTGATCGGGTACAAGCAGTATCTTGTTGCCCTTGTCGGTTTTCAGAAGTGAATATAACGCCGTTGTCTTGCCGCTTCCTGCGGCACCCGAAATTATGTGTGCCATAATACGCCCTCCGTATTTATTTATATATATCGGTAACTAAATTTAACAAATAGCTTTTTTATTTTTAAAGCAATTGCCAAAAACAATTTCTCAGACTCCGTGTAAATAATAATTTCGTGAGTGTATCAGTGCAACTGCACCAACATTAACCTTTCAAAAAACGCTACAAACCTGAGATATATGTACTAAAACTGCGGACATGTAGCGTTAAGCGTTCCCGAACTTACAGAATATACGATATCCGGGAGGCTATACGAGTTTAGCCAACACCCTAGCGGGGTGTGGGTGTGGGTAAGGAAAGAGGGAGCCACGAGGGAGAGAACCTAAGGGATAGGGAGAGGGGCTGCCAAGTCCCTAGTCCTGTTCCCTTTGGTTCTTTCCCTCGTTAATAGCAGCAACGTTATCACATAGAATAGCGCACCCGAGAAGTGTTATCCTGAAAAGCAATCTATCACAAAACGCCTAATTGTTTTTAAAATCAACTATAAAAGTTTTATCATACATTCATATAATACCACATTTCCTGTCCCTTTTCCAGTACACCGCCGATATTTTCCTTCCTTTCCGCTCATTTTCAACAAATTCTTTACATCCCGGAAAAAATGTAGTATAATATAGTAGCAAATCAATTGTTCGTCACCGTCCGGAACGGAAAACGAACGGTGAAATTATCATCACACGGGACAGCGTATGCCGTCCCTGCATTTTTGAAAGGAAACATCTTATGTCTGAATTAATGTTAGGTAATCAGGCGGTCGCAAGAGGTCTTTACGAGGCAGGAGTCAGTGTTATATCAAGCTACCCCGGCACACCCAGCACCGAGATAACCGAATTTTCGTCAAAATACCCCGAGGACGAAATGTATTGTGAATGGGCGCCCAACGAGAAGGTAGCCTGCGAGGTCGCAATAGGCGCAAGTATTGCAGGCGCAAGAAGCTTCTGCGCTATGAAGCACGTTGGTCTTAACGTAGCGGCTGACCCTCTTTTCACAGCAAGCTACACAGGCGTAAACGGCGGTATGGTGCTTGCCGTAGCCGATGACCCCGGTATGCACAGCTCACAGAACGAGCAGGACTCACGCCACTATGCCATCGCCGCTAAGGTTCCTATGCTTGAACCGTCCGACTCACAGGAGTGCAAGGACTACGCAAAGCTCGCTTATGAGATTTCGGAAAAGTTCGATACTCCCGTGATTTTAAGACTTACAACAAGAGTAAGCCACTCTCAGTCGGCTGTAACAACAGCGGACAGAATCCCCCACACTATCCCCGAATACAAGAAGAATATTGCAAAGAACGTAATGGTTCCCGCAAACGCTATAAAGAAACACGTTGTAGTTGAACAGCGTACACTAGACCTTATCGACTATGCCGAAACATCGGGCATAAACACTGTCGAGATGAACAGTGACGAGATAGGCGTTATCACATCGGGTATCTGCTACCAGTACGCAAAGGAAGCACTGGGCGACAAGGCAAGCTACTTAAAGCTCGGTATGGTAAACCCTCTGCCCGTAAAGCTGATAAAGGACTTTGCCGCTAAGGTAAAGACGCTCTATGTTATCGAAGAGCTTGACGATGTTATCGAAACGCACTGCCGCAAGAACGGCATTGACGTAAAGGGCAAGGAGCTGTTCACCCTTCAGGGCGAATACTTCCAGAGCAAGGTAAGACAGGTCGTTCTCGGTGAAAAGGACGAATGGCAGACTCTTGATGCCGAGATACCCGTTCGTCCTCCCGTACTCTGCGCAGGATGTCCCCACAGAGGCGTATTCTACATACTCAAAAAGCTCGGTGTTATGGTAAGCGGCGATATAGGCTGTTACACGCTCGGTGCCGCCGCTCCTCTCAGTGCGATCGACACGACAGTATGTATGGGCGCAAGCATAAGCGGTCTGCACGGCTTCAACAAGGGCAGAAAGGGCGAATACGAGGGCAAGGCGGTAGCCGTTATCGGTGACAGCACATTTATGCACAGCGGTATCACGAGCCTTGTTGACATTGCATACAACCGCAGTAATTCTACCGTTATCGTCCTTGATAACAGCATCACAGGTATGACAGGTCACCAGAACAACCCCGCAAACGGCAAGAACATATACGGCGACCCTGCGTCTGCCGTTAACCTTGAAGCACTCGCTCACGCTATCGGCATAAACAGCGTTACAGTTGTAAACCCCGGCGACCTTGCCGAAACCGAAAGAGTTATAAAGGAGGAGCTTGCAAAGGCTGAGCCTTCGCTCATAATCGCACGCAAGCCCTGCGCTCTGCTCAAGACCGTAAAGCACAAGCCTCCGTTCCATATAGATGCCGACAAGTGCAAGAACTGCAAGTCCTGTATGAGAATAGGCTGTCCCGCACTGGTTTCAGGCGACAAGTGCATCACTATCGACAATACCCTGTGCGTAGGCTGCGGACTGTGCGAACAGCTCTGTAAGTTTGACGCTATCAAGGAATAAGCTCTGAAAGGAATATAGCTATGGAAACAAAATCAATAATGATAGTCGGCGTTGGCGGACAGGGTACACTTCTTGCAAGCCGTATACTCGGCAGTGTTCTCGGCACGGCAGGCTATGAGGTTAAGGTAAGCGAAGTACACGGAATGTCACAGCGTGGCGGTTCTGTCGTAACATATATAAGATACGGCGAAAAGGTATACAGCCCCGTTATCGAAAAGGGTCAGGCTGATATGATAGTAAGCTTTGAACAGCTTGAAGCCGCACGTTATGTATCATATCTCAAAAAAGACGGTACAATAATCACAAACACACAGAAGATAAGCCCTATGCCCGTTATCACGGGTGCGGCTGAATATCCCGATGGCATTATCGACAAGATAAAGGCTATGGGTATAAACATTATCGCAGTTGACGCTCTCTCAGCCGCAGAAAAAGCCGGCAGTGCAAGAGCCGTTAACGTTGTGCTTATGGGCGTTCTTTCAAAGGTACTTCCCGGCATTGAGCTTGACGCTTGGAAAAAGGCAGTTGAAAAGTGCGTACCCGCAAAGGTTATAGAGATAAACGAAAAGGCTTTCGATCTCGGCAGAGATATGTAAGCGTTCAAAAAGGAGCTTTTCTTGAAGATTATTTCCGACTCAACGCCGCTCATTGACGGCTACCGTATGCCTGCGGAATTTTCCTCGCACAGCGGCTGTATAATAATATTCCCCGAGCGGCCGGATTCGTGGCAGTACGGCGGCGTAAAGGCAAAAAAAGCGTTCTGTGAGGTTGCCTGCGCCATTGCAAAAAGCGAAAAGGTCACCGTTCTTGCTTCATTTGAACAGTATGAGAACGCACGCAGAATGCTCCCCCCTCATATCCGTGTTGTCGAGATGTCCTCTGACGATGCGTGGGCGAGAGATGTTTCCCCCGAGTTTGTCGTGAACGATAAGGGCGATATGCGTGGTGTGGACTGGTATTTCAATGCGTGGGGCGGTCTTTCTGACGGACTTTATTTTCCGTGGGACAAGGATAACAAGATAGCACGCAAGGTCTGCGATATGCTTGATGTCGATGTTTACGACTTCAGCGACTTCGTTCTTGAGGGCGGAAGTATAAGCGCTGACGGCGAGGGTACGATTCTTACCACTGAAGCGTGTCTGCTCAGCGCAGGAAGAAATCCTCAGCTGTCAAAAGCGGAAATCGAAGAAAATCTCTGCGAGGGTCTCGGCGCAAAAAAAGTAATTTGGCTTCCGGGCGGAATACTGGGCGATGAAACAAACGAACACGTTGACAACATCTGCGTGTTCGCCGCTCCCCACACCGTGCTTTTATCGTGGTGTGAGGACGAAACGAGCGAACAGTACAAGATGTGCCGAGCCTGCCTTGACGTGCTTGAAAACAGCACAGACGCACTCGGCAGAAAGATAGACGTTGTAAAGCTCGCTATGCCAAATCCGATATATATGACTGAGGAAGAAGTCGCAGGTCTTGACCTGTTTGACGGCGAGCCTACAAGAGATACCGTAAGCCCGCTCAGCGCAAGCTATGTAAATCTTTATATAGGCAATAAGGCAGTGGTGATGCCTGCTTTCGGCGGTGAGAATACAGAGTATGACCTCAGAGCAAAGAGTGAAGTACAGAAGGTATTCCCCGACCGTGAGATAATACAGATATACGCCCGTGATATACTTATCGGCGGCGGCAATATCCATTGCATAACCCACCAGATACCGTCATTTGTCAGAAAGGAAACTCCCTATGATAAGTAATGTCAAGGTTGCGGCAGTACAGATGAGCTGCAGTGACGACCGTGAAGAAAATATAGCAAAGGCAGAGCGTATGGTAAGACAGGCGGCATCGGACGGAGCGAATGTGATACTTCTCCCCGAGCTGTTCGAGCTTCCGTACTTTTGTCAGGAGAAGAATTACGATTACTATTATCTTGCTGACAAAACCGAAGAAAACCCTGCCGTAAAGCGTTTTATGCAGGTCGCAAAGGAAACCGGTACGGTTATCCCCGTCAGCTTCTACGAAAAGCACGGAAACGCATTTTTCAATACGATAGCTATGATTGACTGTGACGGCTCGCTTATGGGAATATACCGTAAGAGCCACATTCCCGATGACCATTTCTATCAGGAAAAGTTCTACTTCACACCGGGCGACACAGGCTTCAAGGTATGGAATACAAAGTTCGGCTGTATCGGTGTCGGCATATGCTGGGATCAGTGGTTTCCGGAGGCGGCACGCTGTATGGCTCTTATGGGCGCAGATATGCTCCTTTACCCCACCGCTATCGGCAGTGAGCCTATACTGGAGTGCGACTCGATGCCCCACTGGAGAAGAGCAATGCAGGGTCATTCGGCGGCAAACCTTGTTCCCGTTATCGCCGCAAACAGAATAGGTACAGAGTACGTTCACCCCACCCCCGAAAATCAGAATCAGAACTCATCGCTGACCTTCTACGGCTCGTCATTCATAACCGATGCTACGGGAGCGATAGTTTCAGAGGCTGACAGAACGGACGAGGCGGTTATAACAGCGGTCATCGACCACGAGCAGAACCGTGACCTGCGTCAGAGCTGGGGCGTGTTCCGTGACCGCCGCCCCGAGTTGTACGGAAAGATTATGGAACATTAAAAATCAATCATATGTAACAGCCTGACGGATATCGGTATCCGTCAGGCTGTTTTTAACATTTCACCTAAAAATTTGACATATATTTTGTAAGTTTAACTGAATTTTCTGAATTGTATTGACTTATTGTAATTTGTTTAATATAATATAGATAAAGGAGGTTTATTATGAAACACATTTTAAAAGTTGCTATAATTTTCGCAATAATATTCAATTGTACAATTTTCGCCAACTATCCTGTATATGCCGAATGCTCTCACGTATTTGGCGGGTATGTTATTACTCAGAACGCCGGGTGTACCACCACAGGCTCTAAATACAGAGTATGCAAAAAGTGCGGATACAAATCCACTGTGATGATATATCCGAGAGGACACAATACTAAATCTAAGGTCGTATCGCCAAAGTGTACTGTAAAAGGTTATACCCTTGCTTACTGCACAGTATCAGGCTGTGATTATACTGTAAAGTATAATTATACCGATGCTTTGGGGCACAATACCAAAGACACTTGTGTTACACCACCTGATTGTACTACTCAGGGAAAAAGAAAAATATACTGTACAAGATGTTCGTTTGTAACATATATGCCGATACCTGCACATGGTCATATATATAACAGTGTAAATGAAAATATCTGCGCAAAATGCGGATATAAAAAGCCGACCACAAACTGGTCTTATATGTTTAAGTCACCCTATATGGCAACTCATATATCGCAGAGATTTCCAAAGTATGACGATGGCACAGAACATCATGGCGTAGATATAATTGATGCAAACGGCAACGTAGATGGCTATCCTGTTTACGCAAGCTATAGCGGTACAGTGTTAGATTCTTTCTATGACAGAACTAACGGCAGAGGAGTCTTTGTCAGAATCAAACAGGACAACGGTTATGTTGTCAGATATCTGCATATGAAAAACGGTTCTGTCAATCTCGCAGAAGGTGATAAAGTAAAAGCCGGCGACTATATCGGAAAAGTTGGTTGTACCGGAGAGGCTTACGGTTCGCATCTGCACTATGATGTTAAAAAATCCTTAAACTCTTTGGACTACATTCAACCGCTTACTTTCTTCAAAAACATCAATTTCACCTATTCATATTAAGGAGGTAATTTTATGAAAAAATCATTACAAGCTCTCATTATCACAGGTCTGTTGCTCACTGTTTTCGGAACCATGTGCGGTTGCCAATCAACAGTGCAGACATCACAAAGCTCTTCTGATATTATTCAATCCTCTGAGGTTGAAGTAGCCTCGAACTCAGGCAAAAGCGAAACTAAATTGGATATATATGAAGAAAAAATGCCCGCACTTGATATCAAGCAAAACGGCGGCGGTGATGAGCAATCTGCATTTTACGGTGCTCAGGAAATATCCAAACTGGGATTGTTTTCGCAGAAATTTGAAAATCTTGTTAAGGAATCATGCACTGAAAAAGAATTTCAGGAGTATATGACATGGAGCGAAGAAAATGACAATCCCGTTGATAATAAAGACAGACCTTATAATATCAACGAAATGCCGAATCTTCCGAACGTGGTAAAAAAATACTCATTGAATCATGATAAAGTATACGAAATATTGAAAGATCTTCAAAAATATTATACTGAGCTTTCATCTGAAAGCGAGAATGCCAAATATGCAGATATGATATACACCGATGAAGAAATAGAAGCTATCGCCTCCGGCGATGTGAAAAAATGCTTCAATTTATTCACATACAATACTTCAATTATGAAAAACGATCTGATATACACACCTGCGTATATATACAACAACACCATGGATAAACTTGAAGAAGCGGGCATAACCGCAGAAGAAATTGCCGCAAGAACCGAAATATACGGCAGCTTCTCACTCACCGATGAACAAATGACCGCACTTCAGAACAAAATGCTCAAATATGTTGCTTTGCAAGCTGAAAAAGGCAATTTCAGCGGAACATATGAAATCCCGACTACCGCAACTTTCAGTGTACCCGAAAAAATCGGAAATGCAACGTTTGTTACACAGACATAAATAAATCGGAATCCTCCTTGACACCCCCCGACCGTTATGCTAAAATAACAATACAAACAATACAATAATTCTGCCACCGGGTAGAGATGCGAAAGCACCGTCAGTACATCGTTAGGTCTTTGAAGATGTACTCACGGTGCTTTTTCGGTAAATTTACGGAGGATATAATGCTCAGAAAACTGAACAACTACTTCACAACCTTTGAAAAAATACTATGGATAGGTTCGGTCGTGCTGATAACAGGCTCTGCGGTCATATTCGGCAAGGACGGGATACTGTCCGTCATAGCGTCGCTTATCGGCGCTACCTCGCTTTTGCTCAACGCCAAGGGCAACCCCATAGGACAGGCGCTCGGCGTTGTTTTCAGCATACTCTATGCGATAATTTCCTACTCGTTTGCGTATTACGGCGAAATGATAACATATCTTTGTATGACAGGTCCTATGGCGCTTGCCGCTTTTATAAGCTGGATAAGAAACCCTTTTGCCAAGGGCAAGGCTGAGGTTAAGGTAAATCATATCCACAGGGGCGAAGTTCTCTTTATGTTAATACTCTCCGCCGTTGTTACCGTAGTTTTCTACTTCGTACTCGACTTTTTCAACACGGCGAATCTGATTCCGAGCACCTTATCCGTCACAACAAGTTTTCTTGCCGTTTATCTCACATTCCGCCGCAACCACTTCTTCGCCATAGCCTATGCCGCTAACGATATAATACTTATAATACTGTGGTCGCTTGCCGCTATGAGCGATATCAGCTACCTTTCGGTTGTCACCTGCTTTGTCATATTCCTTGCAAATGACATATATGGATTTGTAAGCTGGAAATCAATGAAAAAGCGGCAGGCAGAAGCTGTATTGCAGTAATCCTTAATAACAGAAAACGGGCACCGGTTAAATCCGGTGCCCGCAGGTTGTAGAAAAAGTCTGTTTTTTCAAAAAAGCGCTTGTTCTCAATCCCTATCCCCAAACCCCTTCCCCTCGGGAAGGGGCTGTATTACTGGGGCTACCGCCCCTAGTCCCTGTCGGGGGCTCGCCCCTGCGACCCCATTTTTATCAACGATATAGGTTTTTTGACAGACTGCGGGCACCGGTTAAATCCGGTGCCCGCTGTTTTTATAATGCCTTATTTTGCTGTGGTCACATTGCAATAAGTATATGCGCTGTACTCGTTAACTTTTCCTATCGTCTTATATGCTCTCATTCTGAACTTATAAGTCGTTCTTGCCTTAAGACCCTTGATTGTGTAGGTCGTGCTTTTGTTTGAAGTGTAGCGCTTTACCTGTACCCACTTTTTGCCGTCATACTTTTCAATGCTGTAACCATCGGCACTTGTGTTCTTGTTCCACTGAAGCACTATAGAGTTTTTGGTAACGCTCTTTGACTTCATTCCGGTGGTCGTATACGGTCTTGTATTTACATTGAGATAGGTATAACCGCTGTACTCTCCCGCTCTGTATGCTCTTACACGGAAGCGGTACGTTCTGCCGGAGCTGAGTTTGCGCACTGTGTATGTCGTAAAGCCTGCTGAAAGCTTCTTTACATTTACCCACTTTGAGCCGTCATACTTTTCAATAAACACACTGTCTGCTGTAGCATTCTTGTTCCACTGCAGTGTAACTGTGTTATTCGTCTTACTCTTTGCTTTAAGTCCTGTCATCCGGGCAGGCTTTGTCTTGACATTAAGATAAGTATACGAACTGTATTCCGTCTTTTTGTTGATTGTCTTGTAGGCTCTTATGCGGAGCTTGTTTGTGCTTCCGGCTGTCAGGCTCTTTATGGTTGTGCTTACATTGCCGCTTCCTACAACCTTCTGCGTCTGTATCCACCTGTTAACGATATAACGTTCAATTATATATCCGTCTGCGCTTGTGTTCTTGTTCCAGCTAAGCGTAGATGTCGAACTTGTCTTTGATACCGTCTTGAAACCGCTTACAGCCGACGGAAGTGTGTTTACAGTGATATAGGAATATGCGCTGTAATTTGTTGCCTTATACGCCCTTATTCTGAATTTGTTTACCGTACCCGGTTTCAGCGAAGATACAGTATACTTAACGGTTGTGTTCTTTGTCACTGTGGACTTCTTGACCCACTTGGCACCGTTATAATACTCTATCACATATCCGGTGGCATTGGCGTTTCTGTTCCAGCCTAAGGTTATTGATTTATCAGTTCTTGATGTTGCTTTCAGACCGCTTACAGAGGGCAGCACAAGCATATTGGTGTAATTGCACTTATATGATTTGCCGCACAAAGAGCATTTATAAAGCGTATATCCCTTTGCGGAATATGTCGGCTTTACGGTGCTTGTTGTATACTTGTGTCCTGTTGCCTGCAATGTCATTGTTTCCTTTGCATTGCAACCTGCACAGGTTCTTTCCTTAACTCCTGCTGTTGTACAGGTCGGTGCCTTTGTCACCTTCCATCCACCATAAACGTGTACGCCTGTTGCCGCAATGACCTTAGTTTCCTTACTGCCGCATACCGTACACTCTCTGGTTTGCTCTCCGTCGGTAACGCAACCGACATTCTTTGTTATCTTCCATTCACCGAATGTGTGACCCTTTGCAGGAATGATCTGCGTCTGTTTATAGTCACATCTGGTGCAGTGTCTTTCCTCAGAACCGCTTTCAGTACAGCTTGCATCTGTAACGTTCCACTGAGTAAGCAAATGTCCGAGTGCGCTTCCTTCAAAAGTTGCCTCACTCTTCGTACCCTTGCTTGAAAGTCCGCAACCTGCGCACGATACATAGTATTCGGATTTTTCAGTGCAGGTTGCCGCTTTCTTAAGATATCTTGAAACAGCGCTCTTAGCTGTGAATGTGTGGGCTGTCATTTCGCCGTAAGCCTTACCGCAGACCTCACATATAGCCTTAGCCGTGCAAGTAGCCTTGCCGCCGTGACAATTCTTTGTTTCGATGTGTGTGCTGTCATTAGCGCAGACTCTTGAATGAGTTCCGTCACCGTTTGATACCCACTCACCGTACTTGTGTCCGAGCGCGTTTCCGTACTCGAATGTTGCTTCATCGGCTGTACCCTTGCTTGACAATCCACAGTCTGCGCAGGACGTATAATATACAGCCTTTGCAGTGCAGGTTGCCGCAGATTTAAGATACTCAGGCGACTTTTTATTCGTATAGCTGTGCGGCTTCATTTCGCCGTAAGCCTTACCGCAGACCTCACATATAGCCTTTGCCGTGCAAGTAGCCTTACCGCCGTGACAAGCCTTTGTTTCAGTGTGTGTGCTGTCATTAGCGCAAACTCTTGTATGAGTTCCGTCACCGTTTGATACCCACTCACCGTACTTGTGACCGAGTGCGTTTCCGTACTCGAATGTTGCTTCATCGGCTGTACCCTCGCTTGACCGTCCGCATTCTGTGCAGGAAGTATAGTATACAGCCTTTGCAGTGCAGGTAGCCGCAGATTTAAGATACTCAGGCGATTTTATTTGCGCATAGCTGTGCGGCTTAGTTTCGCCATACTCCGCTCCGCATATTTCGCACTTTGCCTTATTGGTGCAGGTAGCCTCTCCTCCGGAATGCTCACATTCGGTTATCGTAGCCGTTACAACGTCCGACGCCATCGAAACTCCCGCCGTTGTAGCATTGCTGTAGGTAAGACGGCAGTAGTACCTGCCCGTTGTGAGATTTTCGAGCGACAGCTTTCTGTCTGTAGCGCCCTCTATCTCTGTTTCGTTGCCGTTTTCATCAATGGCGATCCACTGATAAGCAACTTTTGCGTCGACCTCGCCTGAATACCACGGCACTGCACTTATTTGAAGTGACGGTATACCGTCGGGATAATAACCGTTGGTGTAATACACAGTATCAATCGGCTTGATTATCTGCATCGGACACAACCGTACCGTAAGTCCGTTTGTCGATGATGCCGTTGCCTTATTAAGACTGTATATATCTATCCACTCTTTTGTTCCTCTGTCCTGTACCCAGAAGCCGGGATCGATATAATCGGCTATCACCTTATCACTGACCGTAGTTACGATTTCGGCAAACCCACCTGACGAAATGGATACATTACCGCCGTTTATAGTAAGGCAATTTATATTGTTGGAGGCCATTGTAACATTTCCGCCGTTTATGGTCACATTGCTGCCTGTAGCAAGCCCGTCAAATGTGACATCACCGCCCTGCACTATGAATGCGTCTTGATTCTCAAACGCTGTCACCGCACAACGTCCCGTAACCGTCAGCTTTGCCTTGCCGTTTATGATGATCGGACGTGAGAACGCTGTACGAACTGCGTACTTGAGCGTGAAGTTACCTTCGGTTATGACTAACTGACCGCCGTATCCGTTCTTGTTATAAAGCGGATATAAGGTACAGCCCTCGTTTTCGCTCTTCTGAGCGTCTTTCGCAGCCTCGTCAAGATCGTTATAATACCTGACATCGTCGCCCTTTGTTATCTTTGCATTGAACTTGCTCTCGCATATCTCGCAATATGTCGGCTCGGTAATATTACCTGCGGTTTCCTTGTCCGCTGTAGGATCGACCACCTGAGAATGATCACAGTCAACAAGGTCTATACTTACAGTGTTCGACTTTATTTCATAGCCGTCATCGGTAATAACTACGAAGTATATCTCGGCAACATCGCTGTCGCCTGCCTTATCAATTATTTCGTCTGCCGACAATTTAGCGTCCTTTACAAGTGCGCTTAAGCTGCTATAAATTATATCTCCGCTTACATAGGAGTTTATACCGTATCTCTTACTTACATACGAGTCGTTCAGGTTCGAGCCGTGAGCAAGAGTAAGGTTGAACTTCAGCGTGGGGTTTGCGTTGCTGTTGCGATACAGCTGGTTTATTTCTGTGCTAAGCGTTGCGCTCTTTATCGGTGCTTCTTCTACACTCACAGGTTTATCTTCGTTATTCCAGCTGTAATATTTTTCCTTAGCACGTTCTGCAATTGAAAGCCATGCACCGCCGTCCACTTTATAAGCATAACCGTCAGCCAGAATAGATTCAAGACTGCCGTTTGCTATCTCGAGGTTGTAGAATTTACCGCCGCTGAGTTTTGCGTTACCGTTAACGACCAGATCTTCTATAAAGCCGCCGCCTATTACTGCGTCACCGTCTTTATAAATCATCACCGTGGCGATTTCACCGCCGTTGACGGTTAATTTTGCGTTTTCGTTAACGATAATAGGCATCTGCATATTGCCATCGCCGTCTACGGTAAGCATACCACCGTCGGATACCTCTATAATAAGAGAAACAAAACTGTAACCCAGTTTTTTACCGTTCAGTGCAAGCGTTACATTGCCCGTAACGTTAATGCCCCGTGTAAGTTCGCTGTTTTCAATATCCTTATACAGCGTTATTGTAGCCGTACCACGCTCATTAGCCCTTTCAAAAGCGTCATAAATATCGCTGAACAGATCTGTCTGCTCGCTTCCGTCAGCCGTATAGCTTACAGTTGCGGCGATTTCCTCATTGCAGTAAGGACAAAGGTTTCCGTCAAGCGCATAACTGTCGTTTTCGTCCTTATGGTCGCACTTTATAACATTAAGATAATTGGCTTTGGTCATGCTCTGAATTTCAGCATATTTGAAACCTGAACCGACAATCGCATTTAAGCCTATAACTCTGCTTCCGCTCGCAATTGCCCTGCCTAAAGTATAATTGCTTTCATTTTCGCAAGTGAAGATGTTGAACGTACCGCTTACTATAGAGACATTATATCCGCTTCCACCGGTCGTGTCTGCTTTCATGCTTAAATAATCGGCATTAACATCATTGATGACCGTGTCTCCGCCGTTTATCGTTATTGCGCCGATATTAGCACCATCGGCACTAACCTTTCCGGAATTTACAACTAAATAATTCAATGTGGCTTTACTGTCAATTAAAACATTGGCATTCTCACCCGATACCGTTACACCGGTAAGTGAACTTGAGGCTTCTTGCGATGCCGTAAACGTTATATCTCCGCCCTTGACATCAAATGCAAATGTTGTGGTGCCGTCATTTTTATTTAAATCAACGGTAAATCTACCCTTGCTTATGTCAAATATTTCACCATCATTAACACCACTGTAGTCTAACAGCTTTAATGTACAGCCTTCGCTTTCCTCGGCAGCGCCGATAGCGTCATTCCAGTTTTCGTAATACGATAACGTGCCGTCAGACAGCTCTACCGAAGCCGGTAGTGCTCTGTTGCATATACCGCACACACAACCGTTATCGTCACATTTTACGCTTTCGCCGGGGTGCCGGCAGGTAGCTACTGTAAGCGTTACCACATTCGACTTATAATCATATCCGTCATAGGTAAATATGCAGTAATATTGGATTTCTCCGTCTTCTGCCACCACTTTATCAACTTGATCGCCAAGTAAATAACAGTAACCGTTTAATAATTCTGTTTTTTCGCTTATTACCGTTCCGTCAATTAAGCATCCGGTAATATAGAGTGTTTCATTTCCCGAATATGTCACATCGGCTGCGAAAGTTGAAGCCTTTTTACCGTTACGGTATATTATCGGTGACTCGTTCTCAGCGGAAATTGTTGCGCTCTTTATCGGCGCTTCCTTTACTTCTACATTAGTTATATCCTGCTTTTCACGCTCTGCAATAGTAGACCAGATGCCGGAATCGATAAAACTCCAATAGGCATAGCCGTCCGCAAGAAGCTGTCTTACGTTTCTGCCTTCGCCTGAAACCTGTAAGCTGTAGAATTGACCGCCTTTAATTACAGCGTTACCGCCGTCTTTAATTATGAAGTCAGAGAAAGTACCACCGTTGATTTCCGCATTGCTGACGTTGCGAACGGCAACACGTTTTATTAAGCCACTGCCGTTAACGGTCAGCTTACCGCTCGTTACTTCTATGGAATACCATACATCAGTACCGGGTTGTGAGAGCCTTTTACCGTTAAGTTCAAGCGTAACATTGCCTGTAACAGCTATCGTATCTGTAATATCGTCCGTGATGTTCTTCTGCAGCGTTACAGTAGCCGTACCTATCTCATTAGCCTTGTCAAAAGCGTCATAAATATCGCTGAACAGATCTGTCTCTTCGCTTCCGCCATCCGCATAGCTTACAGTTGCAACGATTTCCTCATTGCAGTAAGGACAGTGATTACCGTCAAGCACATAACTGCCGTTTTTGTCCTTATGGTTGCACTTATCAACAAAAATTCTATAGGTACTGGTCATGGTCTGAATAGCTTCGTATGTGTAAACAGTAATGCCATTCATACTATCGGCCGAAACTACGCTTCCACTCGCAATTGCCCTACCTAAAGTATAATTGCTTCCATTTTCGCAAGTGAAACTGCCGAACATACCGCTTACGATAGAGATGTTATATTCGCTTCCACCGGAGCGGTTGTCACACATAGTTAAAGAATCGGCATTAACATCATTGATGACCGTGTCTCCGCCGTAAGTTTTCAGTGCATCAATATTTGCACCGTTTATAACAGTCGCTCCGCCATTTATTGACAGTGCATCAATATTTGCACCGTCTATAACAGCATTTCCGCCAATTATTGACAGTTCTTTAATATAACCCTGGGTACTGTTTACTGTAAGCGTACCGCTTGATATTGTTACACTTCCCAGCTTGATTTTACCGTCAATTGTAACCTCAGCGTCAGTTCCGTTAACTGTGATTCCGCTTGGCAGATTTTGATTGCTCACGTCCTGTACTGCCGAAGAAGTGAAAGTCACGTCACCGCCGTTGACAGTGAACTGACAATATGCCTCTTTACCGTTAAAGTCAACAGTAAACTTACCGCCCGTCACGGTAATGGACGCAGGTACTCTTTCCGAAATCAGCTTTACAGTGCTGCCTTCGTTCTCCTGCGCCAGCTTTATGGCACTCTCTATATCCGCATAGCCTAACGACTTGCCGTCAGCATCTACTACCTCGGCTTCTATCAATAAATCACATATACCGCAGAATACCAAACCGTCGGTTTCGTTATTAAAGCTATCCTCAGGGTGCGAGCAGGTCGCAAGTGTAAACTTAAGTGCATTCGACTTATATTCGTATCCGTCACACTTCAGTACAGTGTAATATTCAACCTCACCGTCTTCCGCTACAATCTCACCGATTTTATAACCGAATACCATATACCAGTTAACAGAAAGCTTAGAATCTTTACTGCGATTATTGCCGTTTACATAGTCCGAATAGGTTATCCGCTTTGAAGTGTCCGCCACATCGCATGTAACATTGACTTTTAATTTTTTCGCTCCGTTACGGTATATAACAGGCGTTCCTCCGCCTGCCCACGAAATACTTGCGCTCTTTATGGGTGCTTCTTCTACGGATAACGCTCCTTTAGAACCGCCCAAATAGCTATTTTTTTCACGCTCATCAATCGAAAGCCAAGTGCCGTCAGCATTTTTATACGCATAACCGTCTGCCAGTACAGATTCAAGATTGCCGTTAAATATCTCGATGTCGTTGAATTTACCGCCGCTGAGTTTTACGTTACCGCGAACGGACAGACCTTGTATAGTGCCGCCGCCTATTTCTGCGTTGCCTCCTTTTTTAACTGACACAGAATTGAAGTATCCACCGCCGTTAATGACTAATTTTGAGTTTTCATTAACGTAAATAGGTGTATCCATATCGCCATCGCCGTTTACAGTAAGCGTGCCACCGTCAGATACCGATATACGCGCTATGCCATAACGACCACCCAGTGTTTTACCGTTCAGTTCAAGCGTTACATTGCCCATAACGGTAATCTCCTGTGTACGTTCGCTGTCTGTAATATCCTTATACAGCGTTACTGTAGCCGTACCTATCTCATTAGCCTTGTCAAAAGCGTCGCATATATTGCTGAACAGCTCTGTCTTTGCACTTCCGTCAACCGTATAGCTTACGCTTGCGGCAAACTCAGAGTTACAGTATTTGCATATACCGCTGTCATTAAAGGCATAACTGCCGTCCTTATTCTTATGCTCGCACTTGGTAAACAGATAATAGCTTACAGTATTGTTTTCGGAGTCAAAATTATTTTTTTCGGCTATATCGCTGTATAATAAAGCCGTTGCTGTTTTCTCCGCAGTCGGATCTGTCGGATTGTCGTAGCTTATCACACGCACACCGCTTGCGATTACGTCCTTTAATTTAAGCTGTCCGAGATAGACATTGCCGTAAGTACCTCCGCCTATAGTAAGCTTTACATCAGTTGCGTCTTCGCTTACAAATAAATTATCAGCACCCACATAACTGTCAGCATTGACACCTTCGCTGACAGTTACGGTACCGCCTGATATAGCAATACTATCAAATCCGGCGCTTGAGCCCTCAGGTAATGTAAGAGATCCGCTCTTCACATAAACCTTGCACCTGATGAACATATCGCCTTCAGCAATAACATCCGCACCGTCAATAGTTATTGTCTGGTTGTAATCATAGATAGTACCATAATTACTTGTGGTAATAGTAAACTGACCGTTTGACAGCGTAACCCCACTATTGATCTTACCGCTTGTTACAAGAGTGAAAACACAGCCCTTGTTTTCAGCCTTATCCGCATACCGTAAGCCCTCGGTTATGTCGTCGAAATACTTTACCTTTCCGTCGGCAGTAGTTACCTTTGCGTAAATTTTCGCACCGCACTCACTGCACACCTTGTTGGCGCTGTCTTCATTTACCTGACCCTCGCCGTCATGCAGACACTTATATCCGCAAGCGCAGTTGCCGTGTTCATCGTATGTATGCTTCGGGTGAGCCGTAACAAATATATTATCGCCTGCTTTGTATATTTGTTGTACGCTTGCATTCAGTATTTCTCCGCTTTCACTTGCAAGCGCCTTACCGCTACCCAGTATTTCAATTACACTTCTTCCCTGAACATAAATGCTCTTGAATACTCCGGCATTGATCAAAGCGTCGCCGTCTTCAAATGTTGCAAAAGTATCGAATTCAATATCTCCGTTTACAGTTACCATTCCATAGGAATAAACGCCGGTGGCGTTTATAACTGCACGGCTGCTTCCGCTGTTTTCAAAGGTTACATTTCCGTAAACCGCTACTGCGCTTATTTCCTCGGTACCGACCGAAACATTCAGCGTATGACCGTTCATGTCGATCGTTTTATTGCCGTTTATTATTATGCCCTTAACAATACAATCTACATCGCCGGTCAGCTTTAATACACCGTCAGCCTCATTTTCCGCAATATTTTTAAACTGTGTTGCGCTTTCAATAAATGTATAAGTTTCAGAGCTTTGTGTTGTCTCGGTAAATATAGCAAGCGCACAAACGCCGCACGGACACTTGCCCGTTTCCACGTTGTATCTATGCTCATGCGCTACAACCATGACATTTGTAAGTCCGTCGCCGATCGTCTTCGCACTGCCGTCAACTATACTTTCGGGGAGATGTGTGACACTGTTTAAGGTTGCAAATGCATAGCCCTTTGCAAGCAGATCGTTTACAGGTGTGTTATCAGTCAAAGGTCCGCAAATTATATCGTAGTATCCGCCGTATAAAGCTATACCGCTTGTGCCGTTTTTTATTGTTAAGTATGTACAACTGCCGCCGTAGAACTCCACACATTCAGCCGCATCGGCAGTTACAGCGAACAAGGAAACGGCTGAACTGCTGTCATCCGCAGTACCGTTTATAAGCGTACCGCCCTTATTCACGGCCATTTCCAGGCCTATACTGCCGTTTTCACCACTGTTTTTAAGATACAGCACGCCCCCGTCGTTTACGTCAATTCCTCTGATTTCCGGTGATATAGAATGTCCGTTCACATCAACAGTTAACGTTGCATTGCCGATCACTATGTTCTGCGAAAGCTCACAGTCCTTGTATAACGTCAGCGTACAGCCGTTGTTTTCCGCCGATAATGCCGCAGAAAAAGCGTTGTCTATATTATCAAAATACTTCGCTGTTCCCACGCCCGAAATGCCCGCAGTAAGCTGATATTTGCAGGTAGAGCATACACCTGTTTTGCTGTCAACATCCGTATGACCGCACCGCTTACCGCAAATCGTACACTTACCCGTTGTGCTGTCGTAACTGTGATCTTCATGTCGTATTACAATAACAGTTGTTGCAAAACCGTCTTTCAACAGTGTTTTTGAGCCGTCTATCAGTTCACCGTAAGTCCTCGTAAATATACGGTTCTCAGCCAACAAAGTCAGTATTTCTGCGTTTGCTCTGTCCCCGCCGCCGTTATAGCATATTGTTTTGAAAGCTCCGCCGTGAAGAATTACGTCACTGCTTGCATCGTTTATATTGAGTGTTATGTCGATTGAATAATAGCAGTCAAATGTACCTGCACCTACCGACACAGTTCCCATAGCGCCGCAGTTTTCGTCAAATGTCAGCTTACCGCCGGCCGCTACATTGAAATCGCCATAAATACGATTACTTTTTTCCGATCCCGTAACGGTTATATCTCCCGAAACAGTTAACGCACCTACATTGGCTTTCTCAGCGATCCACAGCGTGAACTTACCGCTGAGTGTTGTATAGCTGCCTGTATAATTTTTGTATACTTTTAATGTACAGCCGGTGTTTGCGTCACTGTCAGCCGCTTGAAAAGCCGCTTCCATCTCAGTTTCCTTATAAACGGAAGCTACAGCCCCGTCCTTTACGATAACAGCCGCATACTGATATTCACACTCGTTACACTTACCCGTGTCAATGTCAACATCGCTGTGAGGGCATACATATCCGCAGTCGCACTTGCCGTCAGTATAGGTATGGCTGTGGTCTTTGACTGTCAGCGTTACACTGCTTGATATTTCCTTAACGCTTGCGTTGAAAAGAGTTCCGTCAGCCTTGAAGAAAGCCTTACCCTCGCCGAGCATATCATATAATGTCTTGCTGTCCCTTGCGTAAAGTCCGGCAGTATATGTACCGTCTTTCAGTATAACCGTACTCGAATCATATACATAGATCGAAGTGTCTAAAACTACATCGCCGTCTATTATAAGCGTACCGCCGGCGTATGAAGCGTCGTTTGTCGGATATACATTACAACCGAGCATAACCGGATTGCCGCTGTTTTTGATCGTAAGCTTTCCGCTTTTGCAAGGAGTAATACTCCGGATTTTAAATTGGCGTCCGTTTAAGTCAATTGTAAGTTCTCCGTATAAGTCATACTGAGCGCTTGGTTTAGAATAATCCTTAAACAGCTTTATCGTACCGCTTCCGTTGTATTCATTCAGTAAAGAGTCAAGCTCATCGGTATCTACATACTTTAAGCTTCCGTTCTTGTCTGTATAGAGTGCGACAGACACAACCGCACCGCAAACAGAGCAGATGCCGGTGTCCGTGTTTATATCACCGCCATGCTCGCAGGGCTTTCCGCACTCCTCGCACTTGCCTGTTCCATCGCTGTATTTGTGGTCAGCGTCAGTATGCTCAACAACAGTAAGCGCAACGGAATAACCCATACTTCCATATTCTTTATAAAGATCAAGATAATTGCCGTTATCTTCACGTCGCAGTGCCTGCCGGGTAACATCAAGAAGATTGCCTAATTTCAGAGCGCCGGAATTGTTTTGGCGATGATATGTCAGCCCACCTAACTTCATTCCCGTAGCAAGCTTTACAGATGTCGTTGTAGTTCCGTCATCAGCCACTGATGCTATCACAGTCAACTGCTCTGTAGTTACTTTTGCGCCATCGCTTACAGCAAGCCGTGCACTGTCCTCAACAAAAATTGTATTAAATTCTACATTTGCTTCGCTGTCAATTATGAATGATCCGCCGCCTTTGCGAACATACACCTGCGTAACATAACTGCCCGCTGTGCCGGTTAATGTAAGCGTGACGTCTTTGTTGACCCCAAGTTTGTTGACCCCAAGCTTGATATTGTTCAGCTTGTGACCGTTAAGGTCGATCATAACATTGTGTTTTACATCTATAGTATCTAAAGTTGCAGTTGCCGATGTATCGCCGATATCCTGATAGATCTTAACATAGTTTCCGGTATCGGCAGTAATGCTGTCAAGGCAGTCTGCGAGCGTGTCATAGCCTGTCGGCGCATTGCCGTCTGTGCTGATTGTAGCAACAAACTGATGCGCACACTCGTTACACTTACCCGTGTCAATATCAATATTGCTGTGATCACATAACGCTCCGCAGTTTGTGCATTTACCGTCGGAATAACCGTTTTCATGTGCACATTCTTTATATGTAAATGTAAATTTTTCTGTAACAGTTTCTGTGCTGTCACCGTCTGAATAGGTTATATCGCAATACAGAACATAATTTCCGGCAGGAATATTATCCGCAAGCTTGAATTCGCCGTTGCTTCCGGATACTGCCGCACCGAGCTCATCTGCACTGTATGCACTGTTCGTACTGTACCAGTTATAGCTTATGCTTTCACTGTCAACCGTATAGGTGCTTACAAGCTTGTAATTGTCCTTCTCTTCCTGCGAAGTGTTTGTATAGAAAACCGTTCTGTTTGTGTTGTCACCCTGTGTAACCTTGTTGAAACGGTTTGCATTCGACTTTACCTGAACGGTATTGGATACAATATCTCCGCACTTTATTGTAAGAGTATTATCAGTGTCGTATGTAACCGAAAACTCGGTATCGCAGACCATGCACACCCAGCCGTAATCGGTCTTGATTATGCTTGCTGATAAATCGGGTTCATCGCCGCCGAAACAGCCTCTTGCGTCTGCAAACTCTTCATCGCTCATATTCTTCAGAGTAATATCAAAGTAAACCGTACCCTTGAGCTTGATATCAGTCATGTCTATGTCTTCAATTATTTTATACTCTTCCGTCTTGAATATTCCGATTTGGTTTCCGAGTATTATACGGGGAGAAGTATCAGGCTTTATAACTACCGTCTTAGCGTCCGCTTCGCCAATATAATAATAGCCGCCCTTAAGCTCGACCTCGCCTGTCACAGCACTTTCCTCAGCCTTGAACTCGGTCGAGCCCTTCACTGTAAATCTGTTCTCGTCTATTGCCGGAGAAGTTTGACCGATAGCGTATGAACCGCCCGTAGTGTAAACCGAGCCTGTTCCGCTCATTATAAGGCTTACATTGTAAATGCCATACTTAGTACCGTAAGCAGTGACCTTACCGCCGCTTATTTCGGCATTCATTCCGCCGCTGTTGTTTCCGCTGTAGTATATTCCGACTCTTGCTGCATTGCCTTCAGGCACAGTAATACTGCCGTTTCCGCTGACGGAAATTTTGTCACCGAAATTACTGTTAAGCAATATTGCGCCGTTATTGGCATATTCATTTTCTACAGCACTGCCAACGGCTGTAAGACTGCCGTTGCCGTCAACAGTAATGCCACGGCTGACATTGACAGCCACACCCTCAAAAGATGCAGTTGTCGCATTTGCGTTCAGCACACCTTCATTATGTATTTCAAGCGAATTTGTCTTTACAGTACCTGTTGCGTTTACTGTACCGCCGTTCAGGATTATTGATCCGCCGAGAGAGCGTGCCATACTGTCTGTAGAGCGGTTCTCTGCATTCAGCACACCGTCGCCGCTGATCGTCATTGTGCCGTCACAATTGACCTCTTTATTGTTTACGGCACTGAGAACATATGTATCACTTTTGCCGGTATCGGTCTGTACGATAGTATTGTTACCGTTCAGCACTATCTCCGTACCGTCGGGGACTGTTACGACGCTCATCATATTCTCTTCTGTTGTCGCCTGAATGTTCACTCCGTCAAGCGTCAGCGTCTTTGTGTCATGATCCCAGCTCCAGCCGACACCGTTTTCGTCCGCTGTCTTTTCTCTGAAATCAAGCGGTGTCGTGATGACATTGCTCTCGCCGTCATGCGTATGTCCCTCGCCCTCGGCAAATGCCGATAACGGTACAGCCGTCAGCGTCATTGCCGCAGACAGCACCGCACTTATGAGCCGTACAAATTTTTTCTTCATGTCTTTCCTCCTGAATACTATTTTGTGCTTATACAAGACATCCGCACTTTATCAATGCGTCCCTTAACCTCTCAACCGGTATCGGCTTCTTATGGAAATAATTGCAGCCCAATCTGTACGACTGGACGCCGAACCCTTCGTCATCCGACAGCCATATCACAGGCTTGTTTCTGTCGACGCTTTTCACCGCAATAACGCCCTCCATACCATTAGCTCCGTTTGCAAGCACGATTATAAGGTCAGCCGTCTTACACTCATTCACAAAGCTCTCATACCTCTGACATACCCTGTAGGCAATTCTTCGATATGCCGCCGTTGCGATCTGTGTTATTTTCGCTTTAAGTATCTCCGCCTCGTTTGCGGTATCGTAAACGCAGATGAGCATACCTCTCCCCCTTATAATTTTATAATTATATCATAACTCATTCGCTTTTCATTTTCAACTTTTTGGCACGAACGGCTGATATAATGGCACGAATGGTAAGCTGCCGCCCCGAAACGACCACAAAACTGTAATTTTCGGCATATCATATATTAATAGCCGAAGTTATGCATTTCCGCCGTGACGATTTTACGCCGAATAAAACGCACGCTTTGACCCACCTTGCTTTTCACGCCATTCACGGGGCGTCCTTTTATCTTTATAATGCGGTTCCGCCATTGACAAAAACGCTGTATAGTGTTAAAATAAAACGATAGGATTTTTTATCCGTTATTATAAATAATCTGAGTGTAAAGAAAAAGGAATGAAAGAAATGAGAAATCTGACGGGTGCAGATATAATCTGCGAATGTCTGATAGAGCAGGGCGTTGACACCGTTTTCGGCTATCCCGGCGGCGCAGTTCTGAACATCTATGACAGCTTATACAATTACAGTGACAAAATACATCACGTTCTGACGGCGCACGAGCAGGGCGCAAGCCATGCGGCTGACGGCTATGCACGTTCGACAGGCAGGACGGGCGTTGTTATAGCAACGTCGGGTCCGGGTGCGACAAACCTTGTAACAGGTATCGCAACGGCTTATATGGACAGTGTGCCTATGGTGGCTATAACAGGTAACGTTGCCTGTTCGCTTTTAGGACTTGACAGCTTCCAGGAAGTTGATATAACAGGCATCACAATGCCGATAACAAAGCATAACTTCATCGTAAAGGACGTAAACAAGCTTGCCGACACACTGCGCGAGGCATTCTACATAGCAGGAAGCGGCAGAAAGGGTCCTGTCCTTGTCGATGTTCCCAAGGATATTACAGCCCAGAAGGCAGATTTTGCAAACAAGCCCTTAAAGCCGTATACGGTAAACGTTACTATGCACCAGGACGGCTGTATAGCAAAGGCGGCGGAGCTGATAAAGAACGCTGAACGTCCGTTCCTTTATACAGGCGGCGGTATCTACGGCGAGGACGGAGCAAAGACATTAAAGGCTTTTGCCGAGCTTATTGACGCTCCCGTATCATCTTCGCTTATGGGTCAGGGCAGCTTTGACGAAACCGACAGCAGATATATGGGTATGCTCGGTATGCACGGAACAAAGACAGCGGCAGAGGCAATAAAGAACTGCGACCTGTTCATCGGTATCGGTACAAGATTCTCAGACAGAGTAATTGGCAATCCTCAGACCTTCGCCCCCGACGCAAAGGTACTTCATATAGACATCGACCCTGCTGAAATAAACAAGAACATAAAGGTTTATCATCAGGTTATCGGCGACAGCACCGATGTTATGAAAAAGCTGATAAAGCTCATTCCTCAGCAGTCGCACAGCGGCTGGATGGGCAAAATAAAGACGTGGGAGAAGCAGTACGAGTGCAGACAGAAAGGCACAGACGAGCTTACTCTTACCCCTCAGCATCTTATCGAAACGCTTGACAAGCTGACAGGCGGCGAGGCGCTTATCGCAACTGAGGTAGGTCAGTCGCAGATGTGGGCGGCTCAGTATTACGCATATAAGCACCCCCACCAGCTTATCACAAGCGGCGGTCTTGGCACTATGGGCTACGGACTTGGTGCGGCTATCGGCGCAAAGTGCGGAAACCCTGACAAGACGGTCGTAAACATTGCAGGCGACGGAAGCTTCCATATGAACTTAAACGAGCTTGTAACGCTGTCAAAGCACAATATACCTGTAGTTGAGCTTGTTATCAACAATAACGTTCTCGGTATGGTACGTCAGTGGCAGAGATTGTTCTACGGCAAGAGATTTTCACAGACGACGCTTGACCGTCCTACAGATTATATGAAGCTCGGAGAAGCGTTCGGCATAAAGTCGTTTGTTATAGACAGCGAGGACAAGTGCGAGGAGATACTGCGTGAGGCTCTTGAGGTTTCAAAGACAGCCCCCGTGCTTATCGAGGCGAGAATAGACAAGGATATAAACGTTCTTCCTATGGTACCCGCAGGAAAATCCATAACCGAGCCTATCCTTGAGATAGAGATCGACGACTGAACGGAGGCATAAAAATGACAGAGAGAAACGTAATTTCCGTCTGCGTAAACAACGGTATCGGCGTACTTGGCAGAGTAACGGGTCTGTTCAGCCGCAGAGGATATAATATAATAAGTCTTAACGTTGCGGAAACCGAAAACCTCGGTATTTCCCGTATGACGATAGTCGCAGACGGCGACGAGGGCGTGATGGAACAGCTGGTAAAACAGCTCCGCAAGCTCTATGACGTATCGGAGGTCAAGGTATTGCATAACGCTGTATGCCGTGAGCATATCATTATGAAGGTCGGCAACGGCCCTGCGTCACGTCAGCCTGTGATAGAGATTGCAAATCTTTTCAGAGCGAAGGTCGTAAATGTAGCGGAGAGCAGACTTATGCTTGAGCTTACAGGCGAACCCGAAAAGATAGATTCGTTCATAGGACTTCTCCAGCCCTACGGAGTAAAAGAGATTGTAAGAACGGGTATTTCGGCACTTGAACGTGATTAACGTAAACAAATCATAAGGCACAGCTTGTAACGAGCGGCAGAAGAAAGGCAGGACAAACACATGGGCATGACAATGAGCCAGAAGATACTGGCAAAGCACGCAGGACTTGAAAGCGTAAGAGAGGGACAGCTTATAAGAGCAAAGCTGGATATGGTACTCGGTAACGATATTACAAGCCCCGTTGCGATAAACGAGTTCAACAAGGCAGGCTTCGGCGGCATATTCAACAAGGATAAGATTTCTCTTGTAATGGATCACTTCACACCGAACAAGGACATCAAGGCGGCTACTCAGTGCAAGCAGTGCAGAGAGTTCGCAGGAAAGTACGATATTACCAATTATTACGATGTAGGCGAAATGGGCATCGAACACGCACTCCTTCCCGAAAAAGGTCTTATAGGCCCCGGTGAGCTGTGCATAGGCGCAGACAGCCACACCTGTACATACGGCGCACTCGGCGCATTCTCAACGGGCGTAGGCTCGACCGATATGGCGGCTGGCATGGCAACAGGCGAGGCGTGGTTTAAGGTTCCCTCCGCCATAAAGTTCAATCTTACAGGAAAGCTTGGTAAGTATGTAAGCGGCAAGGACGTTATTCTTCACATAATCGGTATGATAGGCGTTGACGGCGCACTTTATCAGTCTATGGAATTTACCGGCGAGGGTTTGAAGAGCCTTTCGATAGACGACAGACTTTGCATTGCCAATATGGCTATTGAAGCCGGCGCAAAGAACGGTATATTTGAAGTTGACGAGATAACAATGGCGTATATGAAGGAAAGAGCAGACCGTGACTTTGATATATTCAAGGCTGACGAGGACGCAGTATATTCAAGAGTTATCGACATTGACCTGTCAACCGTAAAGCAGACGGTTTCATTCCCTCATCTGCCCGAAAACACAAAGACAGTTGACGAGATTACAGAGGATATAAAAATCGACCAGGCGGTTATAGGCTCATGTACAAACGGCAGAATAAGCGATATGCGTATCGCCGCTGAGATTCTCAAGGGCAAGCACATTGCAAAGGGTGTAAGATGTATAGTTATCCCCGGCACGCAGAAGGTTTACCTCCAGTGCATAAAGGAAGGTCTTGCAGAGATATTTGTAAATGCAGGCTGTGTGCTTTCTACTCCCACCTGCGGCCCGTGTCTTGGCGGTCATATGGGTATACTTGCGGCAGGAGAACGTGCTATTTCCACCACAAACAGAAACTTTGTAGGAAGAATGGGACACGTTGACAGCGAGGTTTATCTTGCAAGCCCGGCAGTTGCGGCGGCAAGTGCTATAGCAGGTAAGATAACAGGCATAAAGTAAGGTGAGAATATGGTAAAGCATATAATAATCTGGAACCTGAAGGACGAGCTTTCGGCAGAAGAAAAGAAGGAAAGATGCCGTCTTATAAAGCAGGGTCTTGAAAGCCTTGCAGGCAAGATAGACGGACTTCTTGAGATAAAGGTCATAACCGATATTCTCGGCTCTTCCACGGGCGACCTTATGCTTGACAGCACGTTCCAAAGTGCCGAAGCATTAAAGGGATATTCCACCCACCCCGAACACGTTAAGGTAGCCGACAGCACGGTAAGACCTTACACGGCAAGACGCAGCTGCGTAGATTTTGAAATATAAGAAAGGACAGACATATATGAAGGCACACGGTACAGTACACAAATACGGCGACAACGTTGATACCGACGTTATCATTCCTGCAAGATACCTTAATACAGCCGACCACAAGGAGCTTGCAAGTCACTGTATGGAGGATATAGACAAGGACTTTGTAAAGAACGTCAAAGAGGGCGACATTATAGTCGCTAATATGAATTTCGGCTGCGGAAGCTCAAGAGAACACGCGCCTATCGCAATCAAGGCAAGCGGCATCTCCTGTGTTATTGCAAGCACATTTGCAAGAATATTCTACCGCAACGCTATCAATATCGGACTTGCGATCTTAGAATGCGACGAGGCTGCCAAGGATATTGATAACGGCAACGAGGTCGAGGTTGACTTTGATACGGGAGTTATCACAAATGTGACAAAGGGCTGTACATACAAGGCTGAGCCTTTCCCCGAATTTATCAAGGATATAATCAACAAGGGCGGTCTGCTGAACTCTTTAAAGAAGTAAGGCCGCAGAAAGCGTTATGCTATGAGGGTAGATATAAAAGCGTTATCCGACAACGAACTGCAGGAGCAGGGCTATAGCGATATATCGGTAAAACTGCACGGCTTCGGACTGTATACGGACGATGAGCTGTGTGCTGTCTGCATAACAACGGAAAAGCAGGACAGCATAAGCGGCGAAGTCGTACTTGAAAAACTGTTTGTCCGTGAGGATAAACGGCATTACGGCGTTGCCAGAAAACTGCTGAACCACACGCTCAGAACAATGCGTGCCGACGGCTATAAATATGCCGTAGCTACTCCCGATAACGAAGTGGCAGAACGCTTTCTTATAAAATTCGGCTTTGAAAAGGCGGAGGGAAAATCCGCTTTATACAAAATAGAGCTTTAAGCTCAGAGAAAGGATATTACCTATGGAAAAGAATATTGCCGTTATCAAGGGCGACGGAATAGGTCCTGAGATAGTTACCGAAAGCATGAAGGTACTTGATAAGGTGGCAGAAAAGTTCGGTCACAAGTTCAACTACACACAGCTTCTTATGGGCGGATGCTCAATTGACGCAAACGGAGTACCTCTGACCGATGAAACGATAGCCGCCTGCAAAGCGTCAGACGCTGTGCTTATGGGCTCTATAGGCGGTGATACGACAACATCGCCGTGGTATAAGCTCCCTGCAAATCTGCGTCCCGAGGCAGGTCTGCTCGGTATAAGAAAAGCGCTCGGACTGTTCGCAAATCTTCGCCCCTGTCTGCTTTATCCGGAGCTTGCAGGCGCTTGCCCCTTAAAGACGGAAATCAGCGCTAAGGGCTTCGATATGCTCATTATGCGTGAGCTTACCGGCGGTCTTTACTTCGGCGCAAGAAAGACGGAAGAAGTAAACGGCGTTATGACAGCTACAGACACGCTTACATACAGTGAGGACGAGATCCGCAGAATCGCAATCAAGGCATTTGACGTTGCGATGAAGAGAAGAAAGAAGGTAACAAGCGTTGATAAGGCTAACGTTCTTGATTCTTCAAGGCTGTGGAGAAAGATCGTTACAGAAGTGGCAAAGGATTATCCTGAGGTTACTCTTGAGCATATGCTCGTTGACAACAGCGCAATGCAGCTTGTAAAGGACCCTGCACAGTTTGACGTTATGGTAACGGAAAATATGTTCGGCGATATTCTGTCGGACGAGGCAAGCATGATTACAGGCTCTATCGGTATGCTCCCCTCTGCCAGCATGAACGAAACAAAGTTCGGTCTGTACGAACCGAGCGGCGGTTCCGCTCCCGACATTGCCGGTCAGAACAAGGCAAACCCGATAGCTACCATACTTTCAGCCGCAATGATGCTCCGCTACAGCTTTGATATGGTAAAGGAAGCAGACGCAGTTGAAAATGCAGTAAGCAAGGTGTTGAAGGACGGTTTCCGCACAGGCGATATTATGAGCGAGGGTATGACAAAGCTGTCCTGCTCGGAGATGGGCGACAAGATAGCAGAGAATATATAATTGTATATGAACTTGAAGCCACGATGTAAAAATCGTGGCTTTTTAATAGACATTTTCTCTCATTTGTGCTATACTTAAACTATATGTAATTTTTGTATTCCGGAAGGGGGCGGCATATGAAAAGCTATAGGCTGACTGCGGTTATTGCATTCGGGATAATCGCACTGTGTGCCGTTCTCGGCGGCTGTAACGGCGAAGGGCAGACATCTTCTGTTCAGACGACCATAACCTCCGTCACAACATCGGCAACGGTAAAAAGCACCACAGCATCACAGACTTCACCGCAGACCACATCTTCAACATCGTCAATAACTACTGTAACAACAAAAGAAACAACCACAACCACGGCTGTAACTACAACAAAACAAACCGCACCGCCTAAAACCGAGCCGCCTGCGACGGTCGCTCCGATAACAGATCCGCCTCAGACCGACCCGCCGCAGACCGACCCGCCGCAGACTGAGCCGTCACCGTCGTATATAATCACCCCGACAGCAGACAGGGTCAAGGTTTACAGCAACGATGACGCACTTATAGACGCATCAAATTCATCGCAGGGTTATCTGATGATAAGGCTGAAAAAAGCGATGAGCGGCAGTTACAGAATACTTGTAAACGCCGATGATATAAACGTACGCTATACATTCCAGCTTAACAGTTCGGGAAATTACGAAGTAATACCGCTGACAGAGGGCAGCGGCAAGTACACGGTAAACGTGCTGAAAGTCACGAGTGCGGGCAAGGGTACGGTAATGTTCAAGCAGTCGCTGAGTGTATCGGTAGCAGACAGCTTCCTGCCTTTCCTCACCCCGAACCAGTTCTGTATGTACGATGCAGGTTCTTCCTGTGTAGCACTTTCGTCAAAGCTCTGCGGCGGAAACAAGGATACAATTGCAAAGACGGCGGCAATATACGACTATGTGATAAATAATATCAGCTATGTTTCCACTGCCGAAAACGGCGCTAACGGATATATACCGGTTCCGGATACAGTGCTCGCAAATAAAAGCGGAATATGCTTTGATTATGCCTCACTGATGGCGGCAATGCTCCGCTCACAGAAGATACCGACAAAAGTTGTTGTCGGATACGCAGGCGACATATACCACGCATGGATAAGCGTCTATGTTGACGGTAGCGGATGGATAGACGGATATATCTATTTTGACGGCAACAGCTGGAACCGGATGGATCCGACCTTTGCGGCAAGTGCAAAGGATGACGCCGATTACAAAAATACTGTTGATTTTATTTCAAACGGCAGTAACTATTCGGTAATGTACTACTATTGATACGGAGGGAAAAATGAGCAAGAAACATTATCTTTCAAATGAGGATATTTCAATACTCTGCTCCGAGCTTGCATCGGTTGTAAGTTCGGGACTTACGATAACCGACGGGATACTGGTTATTCTTCAGGATGATGAAGACAAGCGCAAGGCGGCTCTGCTGGAAAAGATACTCGGCTCTGTCGAACAAGGAAGCAGTATCACAAAGGCTTTTGCAAAAACGGGCGCATTCCCGAACTATTTTCTGAAAATGCTTGAAGTCGGCGAAACCACAGGCAGACTCGACACGGTATTTGCGTCGCTTTCTGAGTATTATGCAGGGATAGAAGAAATAAGCATATCGGTAAAAAGTGCGGTCACATACCCTGCCATACTGCTTATAGTTGTATTTGCAGTGATCATACTGCTGTCGGTGTATGTGCTGCCGATATTTGCAGATGTTTTTGCACAGCTCGGACTTACGCTCCCGGAAAGTGCGCAGTGGATAATGAACACAGGCGGTGTTATAAGCAATGTTGCGGTGTTCATAATAGGAACACTGGCATTTATCATAATACTCGGCGTATTGCTTTACAATCTTGTCAGACCGTTCAGAAAAGCTGTCATTCATGCAGTTTCACATACGAAAACGGCAAAGACTTTATATGCCGCAAGATTTTCTGCGGCTCTGTCCATGACTCTTTCAAGCGGTATGGATATTGACGAATCTCTGGATATGTGCGAAAATCTGCTTGAAAATGACTATATGCGAGAAAAACTTACCGAGTGCCGTAAAAAGATGACAGACGGAAAGGCATTTGTTGAGGCACTGAGCGAAACCGGAATTTTCTCTGCAGTCAATATGAGAATGATAAGCATAGCGTTCAGTACAGGTACGCTTGACAAAACAATGGCAACGATCGCGGACAATGCGGAAAAGAAGGTTTCCGCCGTTATCCAGAACGTAGTGGCAAGGTTTGAGCCGACTATGGTTATCATAATGGCAGTGGCAGTAGGATTTATACTCCTGTCGGTAATGATACCGCTGATGGGCGTTATGACAGTTATAGGGTGACAAAAATGAGAAAGCATACAAGTGCATTTTACATAGTACGCGATGCGATAATGGCAGTATTGCTTTCGGCGGCGGCAGTTGTCATAACCGCTGTATCGATAACCGACAGCAACAACAGCCGCAAAAGCGAAAACCTCAATATTGTAGAAAGCGGTGTGCGCCATGCGGCGACCGAGTGCTATGCGGTGGAAGGGTTTTATCCCGATAACCTGCAATATCTTATAGACAATTACAATCTGCATATTGATGAAAACGAGTGCATTGTGCATTACAGTCCGATTTCATCAAATATAATGCCTGATATCAGAGTTATATCAAAATAGGAGGACAATATGTTCCGTAGTCGTTCAAAAACGATAAAATCGAATAAAAGCGGTATTGATATGGTTTTTGTGCTGACTGTATTCGTATTGTTCGTATGCTGTCTTTTGGCGTCGGTACTTGCATTTGCAAGCGTATATAAAAGGCTCGGCGATGATATCGGCAAGCGCTTTGATACAGCTACCGCACAGACGCTTATACTCCAGAAGCTGAGAAGCTATAACGATTCGGATATAACGGTCGGAAAATCCGGAGATACGCAGTACATAAGCTTTGCAGATACGATAGACGGCGAGAAGTACATAACCTATATATACGCATACGGCGGAGAACTGAAAGAACTGTTTGTGTCTTATGATGCACCATTCAGCGAAGACGGCGGCAACACACTTCTGCCCGCCGAAAACTTTACCGCCGAAACGGACGGCAGAACCATTTGCTTTACCGTAACGTGCGATGGTGTTACGACTTCATCACATTACAGCCTGCACGGCGGAAAGGCGGTCGGCGTATGAGTACGAAAAGACGTTCCAGAAACGGTGCGTTCCTGGTTGAACTGCTGATAGTAATAGCTGTATTTGCGGTCTGTGCGGCTGCTTGCGTCAGGGTCGTGGGAATAGCGGCAAGTGAGATGAGATATGCCGAACGTTTGTCGGACGCCCAGATAAAGACCGCCGACATAGCAGAGCGCTACAAGAGCGGAACGGATATCGCAGACCTTGAAAAGCTTTATGCAGACGGCAATATTGAGATAAAATTATCAGAGCGCATTGACGGCAGTATCCGGTATCTTGATATTACCGCATATGACAGCAAATATACATACATCACTATAACCGGTGCAAGGAGGGTTGACCTTGAATAACGGTAAAAGTAAATCCGGCAGGAAAAGCCTTAACAGCGTGGGAATGTCATCGTTGCTCGTTATATTCGTGGTACTTGCAACGGTAATTCTTTCGGTTCTGTGTCTTGTAACTGTAAGGCAGGATCTTGACAGAGCAAAAAAGCTCAGCAAAGCACAGGAAGAATATTATGCCGCCGATGTAAAGGCGACTGAAAGACTGGATAAACTGTATGAACTTGTAAGCGACGAAACGATAATAGATATATCCGCAGCGGCGACGGAGCAGGGCTTTGAAGTAAGCGGCGGAGGACGTGGCGATCAGGTGTTGACATTCTCATGGAGCGAGAATATAAACAGTCAGAGCAAGCTTGTGTGCAAAGTGCGGTACAGCGACGGAACACTCAGCATTACGGGCTGGAAAACAGTAAACAACAATTATTACGAAGAAGAAAACTCATTGCCGATATGGAACGGCGAAAGTTTACCGATATGAAAGGAATAAAAATATGGAACTGATGGAAATACTGAAAGGTGCAGTCGAAAAGAAAGCCTCCGATATATTTCTCATATCGGGGCTTGCCGTGTCGTATAAAGAAAACGGCATAATCACAAAAGAAAGCGACGATATAATACTTCCTGCCGAAGCGGAAAGGCTGGTAAAAGAGATATACCGCCTTGCAGGCAGAGATATTTCAAAGTACGAGGAAACGGGCGATGACGATTTTTCCGTATCTGTAAAGGGACTCAGCCGTTTTCGTATAAGTGCGTATAAGCAAAGAGGAAGTATGGCGGCGGTCATCCGTGTAGTTGAATTTGATATACCCGATTACAAGGAGCTTAACATTCCGCAGGAGGTCATAACCGATACAGTAGCAAGAACAAAAGGTCTTGTGCTTGTCACAGGTCCCGCAGGCGGCGGTAAATCCACAACGCTTGCCTGCATAATAGATGAAATCAACAAGCAGAGAAACAGCCATATAATCACACTGGAAGACCCTATAGAGTATCTTCACAAGAACAAAAAGAGCATAATAAGCCAGCGTGAAATAAACAGCGACAGCAAGAGCTACATAGTGGCGCTGAGAGCCTGCCTGCGTCAATCCCCCGATGTAATACTTCTCGGCGAAATGCGTGACTATGAAACGATAAGCACAGCGCTTACAGCCGCCGAAACAGGTCACCTTGTTATCTCCACTCTGCACTCCGTCGGAGCACAGAATACGATAGACAGAATTATTGATATTTTCCCGCCGAGCCAGCAGCAGCAGGTTCGTATCCAGCTTTCTCAGCTTTTATGCTCGGTAATATCTCAGCAGCTTATCCCCTGCGAAGACGGAATACTGCGTCCTGCTTTTGAAGTTATGAAGTGCAACAACGCTATACGAAATATGATAAGAGAGGCAAAGACCCACCAGATAGACACCGTTATCACAGCGTCAGGCGAATCGGGTATGTTTACTATGGACTCCTATCTTATGCATATGTACAGAAATAAGCAGATAAGCAAGAGCGAGCTTATCAAGCACGCATCTCACCCCGATATAATGCTCAGAAAAATCGGAGAAGATAAGTAAAATTTATGAAAATATAAAGTTTAGTTTAGAATTTCATAAAAACAAGACACATTTTCTTGACTGCGGAACAAAATTATGATAAAATAAAGTAAATCTTAGATTTTCGTAAATCAATCGTAAGAGGTGTCGCACAAATGGAATATATCAAGCGTGAAGCGGAACGTAAATTCCGTGAAATGAGCAATTTTTTCAAGGTGGTTCTTGTGACGGGAGCAAGACAGGTCGGAAAAACCACTATGCTGAAAAAGCTTGCGGATGGCACTGACAGAACGTATGTAAGCCTTGACGATATAATGGCAAGGGAACTTGCGCAAAGCGATCCGGCTTTGTTCTTTCAGAAATACAAGCCACCTGTGATAATTGATGAGGTACAGTATGCCCCACAGCTTTTCGAGCGTATAAAGGTGATATGTGACAGCAGCGAAGAATACGGTCAGTTCTGGCTTACAGGCTCACAGCAGTACGATATGATGAAAAATGTCCGTGAAACGCTTGCGGGTCGCATTGGAATACTGAGTTTATACAGCCTTTCGCAAAGAGAAAAAAGCGGTATAATTTTTGATGAACCGCTTGATTTTTCATTTGAAGAGCTCTGCAAAAGGCAGAACAAAACCAATCCGAACAATATTTCTGACGTATTTGAACATATATGGCGTGGCGGTATGCCCCGTGTTCAACAGGCTGACGAAGAAATGCGGCAGGAGTATTTCAACTCATATGTTGATACCTATCTCATGCGTGATGTTGCCGAGGCGGGCGGAGTAACCGATTCGGCAAGATTTCTGAAAATGCTCAGAACCTGTGCGGCACTCACAGCAGAACAGGTCAATTATTCCAATCTTGCACAGTCGGCAGATATTTCAGAGCCGACTGCTAAGGAGTGGGTACAGCTGTTACAGGGACTTGGCATAATATATCTTCTTCATCCGTATTCAAATAATGAACTGAAACGGCTTACCAAAACACCTAAACTGTATTTCTGCGACACAGGCTTATGTGCCTTCCTATCGATGTGGCTGACAAAAGACACATTGATGAACGGTGCGGCAAGCGGACATTACTATGAAAATTACGTTGTCAATGAACTGATAAGAAGCTATGCTTACGGTAAAAAGAAATCTAATTTGTACTATTACCGTGATTCCAATGCCAAAGAAATAGATATAATCGCCGAGTGTGACGGAAAAATTCACCCTCTTGAAGTGAAGAAGTCGGCAAATCCCGACCGCAAGGAAGTCAAAAAATATGAACTTATAGATAAAGCATCGCTTGAAAGAAGTTACGGCGGCATTGTTTGTATGTGCGATACGCCATATCCTATTGATGAACTTAACTCATTTATACCAAGTAACCTGATATAATTTACGAAAATCTGAAGTAATATTCAGATTTTCGTAAAACGCAAAAAGGCAGGCTCAAAAGAGCCTGCCTGTAAACCGCTTTCCACACAAAAAGAAAAACAGCATCACTGCAACCTCTGCTGCTGTACGCTGTTTCTCATGACGGAAAGAAAAGTAAAAACGTGAGGTAGACATCATCTCAAATCTACATCTCAACCTTACAAGCATATTATGCCACAGTACGGTTACATTTCGGTTACATTGCGAACAGTAGCCGGAATCGCCGCCATATTTCTACTTATACAATAGTTGTTTCAACATTTCGTCAGGCAAATTGTGCATATTTACACGATATTAGTTATTTCTGTAAATGTTATTTACAGAATATAACATCGTATTTACACAAATCGCCAACAATGCAACGCTTGTTGCATAACATCCGTCAGAAAATTTGAATTTTGCTTAAATCATTTTAACACTTTAGCGTAAAATTTCATTAAAGCATACGTTAAGACGAAAGAAAAAACAGGGAGGTGAAAAAATGCCGAATAAGATACATATTACTATGTTCGGTCAGTTTTCAATATCATACCGTGACAAGCGTCTGTGCGAAAACGAGTACAGAGGCTCAAAGATGATTTTACTTCTTGAATATCTTATTGCACAGCGAGGCAGAGAAATAACCCAGAACGAGCTAATCGACCTGTTGTGGTCGGACAGCAGAAATCCTGCCAATGCGCTTAAGACGCTTGTACACAGAACAAGAGCGGTGCTTGACGAGATGATACCCGGCGGTGGTAAACTCATAGCAGGCAGTCACAGTTCATATGCCTTTATTGAAAGCGATGAATGCGTTATTGATTCGACAAAATTCAAGGAATATATAGATAAAGCCGAGGACGAGTCGCTTTCCAGAACAAGACGCATAAGTATGTATAAAAAGGCTATCGCCCTTTACAACAGCGGCTATCTTGCAGGAGCTGTCGGAGAAACGTGGGTACAGCCTATAAACGTATATTTCCATGCACTTTATAATTCCGCTGTGGACAAATGCGCTCAGCTACTCTACCCTATGGGCAAATTTTCCGAAATAATAACGCTTTGTGAGCGTGCCACAATGCTTGACCAGTCCGATGAAAAAATGCACGCAAACCTTATCCGTGCCTTTGTCGCAATGGGAGATTACGAACGTGCCGCAAAGCAGTATGATTATATCCGTGCATATCTTATGGAGCAGTACGGTGCCGCACCGGGCGCTCACCTCACCGAGCTTTACGAGCTTACGGTAAAGCCAAGAAATGATGTACAGAATAATCTCGATGCGGTAATAGGCGATCTCACGGTCGATGACAGCAAGGAGCAAAAAGGCGTTTTTTACTGCCAGTACGAAATATTCAAATACATATTCCGCCTGTACAAGCGTGAAAGTCAAAGAATCGAGAGCAAGCTGTCTATCTGCCTTGTTTCTGCGGTTGACAGCAGTAAAAATGAGCTTAAGGATATAAAACTGCTTGAAAAAGCAATGGATAAAATTTCGTTCAGCATAAACAATTCGCTGAGAATGAGAGATGTATATACACGCTACAGCAGAAGCCAGTATCTTCTTTTGTTGCTTGATGCGGACAAAAGCTCGTTTGACGGCATAGAGGAGCGTATTATGACGAGGTTCAGACGAAGTAAGACGATGGACAGCGTAAATGTTAAATTTGATTTCAAGGAAATATGATTTTCGCCCCTGCTTTTGCAGGGGCGAATTGTTTTATCAGCTTTTATCAGAGTGTGAAACTTCCGCCGTGGTTTGCCTTTCTCCAGTCAACATACTCTTCGTATGTTCCCTGCCTGTCGTAGCAGCCCTTGTCGGCAATTTCTATTATACGGTTTGCGACCGTCTGTACTATCTCATAGTCGTGAGAAGCGAACAGCACGTTGCCCTTGAAGTCCGAAAGACCGTTGTTTACGGCGGTGATGCTTTCAAGGTCGAGGTGGTTTGTAGGTCTGTCAAGGATAAGAACGTTTGACTGGAACAGCATCATGCGTGAGAACATACAGCGTACCTTCTCTCCGCCGGATAAAACGTCGACATTCTTGAATATATCATCGCCGGAGAACAGCATGCGTCCTAAGAAGCCACGCAGATATGTTTCGGTTTCGTCCTTTGAATACTGTCTTATCCAGTCAAGGATGGACAGCTTACAACCGTTGAAGAATGCGCTGTTATCCTGAGGGAAGTAGCTTACGCTTGCGGTGCTTCCCCACTTGATGAAGCCCTCGTCCGGCTCTTCCTCGCCCATCAGTATCTTGAACAGTGTGGTAACGGCGATCTCGTTATCGCCAACAAAGGCGATCTTGTCGTTTCTGCCGACAGTAAAGCTTACATGGTCGAGCACCTTAACGCCGTCAACCGTCTTTGTAAGCCCTTCGACCTGTAAAATATCCTTGCCTATCTCACGCTCCATATCAAAGCTGATGAACGGATAACGTCTGCTTGACGCAGGCAGCTCCTCTACCGTCAGCTTATCAATGAGCTTCTTTCTCGATGTAGCCTGCTTAGACTTGGACTTATTCGCCGAGAAACGCTGGATAAAGCTCTGTAATTCCTTTATCTTTTCTTCGTTCTTCTTGTTCTGCTGCTTTAACATCTTCTGTATAAGCTGTGAAGATTCATACCAGAACTCGTAGTTACCGACATACATCTTGATCTTTGTATAGTCTATATCTACCGTGTGGGTACAAACATTGTTCAAGAAGTGACGGTCGTGCGATACAACGATAACCGTACCGAAATATTCCGCAAGGAAGTCCTCAAGCCAAGCCACAGCATCAATATCAAGGTGGTTCGTAGGCTCGTCCATAAGGATTATATCAGGGTTTCCGAAAAGCGCCTGTGCGAGCAGTACCTTGACCTTTTCATTACCTGCAAGACTGCTCATCTGAGCGTACATAATACTCTCGTCAAGACCAAGACCCTGTACCAGCTTTGATGCGTCGCTTTCAGCTTCCCAGCCGCCAAGCTCGGCAAATTCGCCCTCAAGCTCGCTTGCGAGGTTTCCGTCCTCCTCGGTGAAGTCCTCCTTCGCATAAAGAGCGTCCTTCTGCTTCATTACCTCATAAAGACGGGGATTTCCCATTATTACCGTTTCCTGGACTGTGTATTCGTCATATGCGTAGTGATCCTGCTTAAGCACCGACATACGCAGACCCTCCTGAACCGTGACCGTGCCCGTTGTAGGCTCGAGCGCACCGCAGAGTATCTTTAAGAATGTGGACTTTCCTGCGCCGTTTGCACCGATAACACCATAGCAGTTGCCGGCTGTGAACAGCAGGTTTACGTCCTTGAACAACATCTGTCCGCCAAATGAAAGACTAACGTCCGATACCGTAATCATTTTTGTTTCCTTTCTCTTTTTACACTTTAAATCTAATGATTTCCGTACTTTTTCTGTTTCTCACTCCGTGTTTTAACCATATAGATTTAAGTATAACATATAATTTCGTATAATGCAAGCAAAACCGTAGAAATAAAGGACACCTTGCGGTGTCCTTTCCAAACATTCTCAGTGTATCTCCACACCTGTAAAATAATGCTGTAAAATCTGCTTATATGTGTAACCGCTTTCGGCAAGCGCCTTTGCACCGTACTGCGACATACCTACACCGTGACCGTGACCGTAGGTCGTAAAGGTAAACTTGTCGCTGTTCTTATCGTATTTCAGCTCAAAAGCCGCACTCTTCAGCGAATAGCCGAGCACCGTTTCTCTTATTACTCTGCCGTCTATCGTTTTTCCGTTGGCTTTTGTCATACCGCCGACAGATATTGACGTTACCCAGCCGTGTTCTCTGTCATTAAGTCTTGAGTTGATCTTGAACCAGGTTGACGGGTCGCCGGTGAGCGATATTCCGAGTGTATTCTGCACAGCGTTCTTTATGTAATCCGAAGAATAGCTGTCGGTACTGCCCCAGTTAGGGTCAGCCGTCTTATCAAACGGACAATCAACGCTCACAAGGTACGGATAATCAACACCCCAAACATTCTTTGCACTGTTTGTATAGCCGCAAGACGACGCAAAGAACACGCTCTGTATCATCTCGCCGTTATAATAGATTGCTTCGCCGAGCACCTCGTCAACAAGCTTGTATATCCTGTCATAAACATCGGTTTTAAGCGCAGTTGTCGGTCGCAATCCCATTTCGTTCTGCTTTTTGATATAGGTATACTCGGCTACTGCCTGCGCCTTTACCGCCTCATCAGGAAATTCATTCCATATTTCGCCGACTACCGCTCTTGCGATTATTTCTCTTGCTCCTGCCGTGTAATACGAGCCTGTCACCTGGTCGTATACGGTGAGCTGTTCCTCGTCAGAATCGGGCGCAGGCGCCGGTGCAGATGTAGTTGCCGCCGTTGTGGTTGTGGTAGTTTCGGTGGCAGCAGTTGTCGCCGCAGTCGCCGCAGTCGTTGTGGTCGTTGTAACGGTCGTTGTTTCGGGAACTACAACAGCATTATCGACCGATGTTGCCGCAGGTGCCGCTATTCGTTTCTTTGTTGTGGTTGTGGTAGTTTCGGTTGTTGTTGCCGCTGTCGTCTGTGCCTTAATGTCGCCGAGCGTGGGCTTCTTGTCGCTCTGAAGTTTTATAGTTGTGGTTTCGGGAGTTTTCTGTGTCTGCTCAGGTGTTGTCACATCGGGTATAGATACTTCTATCTCCCTGTCATTGTCTGCGCTGACGTGTACTACCTGGACTATTCCGAACAGATATATGTATATGCAGGCTATGACAAGTGCCAACAGTATCTTACCTATAGATGCCTTCTGCATCGGTACCACTCCTTTACATTAAACTTATTTATTCTTCTGTACTGTCCTCTTGCTATTAATTATCGGCATCGCTGTCTGCGGACACAAAAGAGCTGTCTTTCTTGAATCCCTCTATCCATGCGGGATCCCAGTATCTTCCGCTCCACTCTGTACCATAGCAGTAAAGCTCTCTCATTGTCTTGCAAAGCTTGGGGTCAGGGTTGCGCTTGAAGCTTTCTATCTCATCTGCCGTAAACTCGTCCGATTCGCCCTCGCGTACCTTTCGTGCAACAATTACTATACGCATATCGTAAAGTCCGACCTCAAACTCACAGGTTGACAACGTAAGGAATTTATCACCGTATTTCATGTTAACACCCGTGAAGAACTCGCTTCTGTCAAGACATTCCGATGTGAAGTAGTTGAACTCGTCCCTGTTTGTAAAGTTGAGAAGTGCAGGATAGTTGAACACATCTCCGTACTCTTCTCTTGTGTTTAACAGCATTACCGAAAATATCTTGTATTTTGCCTTTTCATACAATGTGTTGAACTCAATAACAGGGTGTGCTTTCAGAAATTCAAGGCTCTTGTCAAGGTCAACTCTTCTATACTCGGTTATTTCGGCAAAGAAGTTTTCGGTACGCAGGTTATGGCCGTACAATATCGTGTTTGCAGATGTTTCGCCCGTGTTCTTGAACTCGTTTTCATAATCGGCAAATATTGTGCCGTTCTTGCTCGGATTACCGTAAAAGTCCGTTTCAAGATAGTGGGTGTTGTCCGTACCCTGTACTACAGGATAGTTTACATTAATGCCGTTTATGCTCAGCCAGCCTACAAAATCGTTATTTATCGCATAAAAAGGCGCATATTCGGTATTTATGGCTTTTTCCGGGAGCTTTTCTATCTCGGCGGCTGTCGGTTCGTGCTCGCCAAGCTGTAAGATACTGCTACGATATTCGGCGCTCTCACGCTTTGGCTTGAACAGATATGTATCTATTATTATCAGCACTGCTACGCAAAGCGCAATTATAGATATAAGGAACACTATTTTCCTTATTATCTCGCCTATGCTGTCGCCCTTCCACGGTATCAGCCCCTTGAATATGGCAACGAATGCGTTTTCCTTTTTCTTTTTCTTCTTTTTCCGGTTCTTGTTTGATGATACTATGACCGACTTGTAATCAGGCATTTATGTTACCTTCCTTTTGAAAATGTGTTTTATTGTATCAGCTGTTCCTTTTGGCTTTATAACCCTTCAGCAATGCAGGATCCCAATTGCGTCCTCCCCATGAGCCGCCGTAAACGCTGTACCAGTAATCATAATAGAGAGGATCGGGATTTATCGCCGTTTTTGAAACATCGACAGACGGATCTTCGCCCTCTCTCACTCTTCTTGCGTAAAGGACATATCTTATGTTCTTGCTCTTTCCGAAAGGAAAGTCGCAGGTTGAGAGTGCTATTACCTCATCGCCGTATTTCAGATCGACCTGCGGTGTGAAGATAAAACTGCGGTCGAGAACCTGTGCATAATAATCGATAAATTCCTGCTTGTTTTTGAAAGTATACGGTGCGGTGTAATAGAACACCTCGCCGTCCTCCTCATCGACATTTACCTGCATCATAGCAAATATCTTATACAGACCTTTTTCGTATAATGTATCAAACTGTATCACAGGGTGCTCATCATACATATCTCTGCCGTAATACAGGACATCGAATTTATTTACATCACGGAAAAAAGTTCCGTTTGACATATTGTGACCGTACAGAAGTATATTCGGTGAACGGTAATCGCTTCCTATATGAGCGCAATACTCGGCAGTCACGCTTCCCGAATAGCTGTATTCCCCATCAAAGTCGTGCTTCAGCCAGTACATATTCTTTTCGTATACTTCCGCATAATTGACAGGTTTAGTAGGATCAAAACCCTTGCTCTGCATTACCGGATAGTCTACATTGGTGCCGTCTATCTTCAGCCATCCGACCATGTCGTGGTTTTTATCGTACCATTCTTTATATTCGGGCAGTATGGAAGGCTTTTTCTTCTCCGCAGCAGGCTCGGCAGGTATATCCACCGTGAGCGGGCAAGTGTAATCTATCATATCCGGCGGTATCGGCGTTTCGGTAAGCTTCAGTATCAGCATTATGCCGACCGCTATCAGCCATACCGTACAGGCGCCGAGTGCAAACCACAGTACCCATCCGCCTACAGCAGGCTGTTTTGCCGCTTGTGATACAACTGCCAGATCTTTGTTGTGCTCTTCTTCCAAAACCTCACCGCCTCCCATAACGTCATACGTCAATCAATAATAGTCATAACCGTCGCCGTTGTTATAGTCGTATACCCCGTCCTGATCGTTTATGTCATCTATAAACGTGTAACCGTCCTTTTCGGCGTCTTCAGCTGTATAGCTGAGCAGTTTTCTTCTGTCCCAGTTGCTCTGCGACCAGTCGTAACCGCCGCCTATATTATCATATACCCACTGCCAGCGCTTGACATAGGTGTTTACCGTTGCCTTGCTCACATCAACATAGGTGCTTTCACCGGGACGTACCTTTCTTGCAAATATAGCAAGTCGTACATTGTCCATATCCGAGCGGAAAGGCCAGTAGCAGGTAGACAACGTAAGAATATCGTCACCGTACTCTATATCAACATCGGTAAAGATATCGCTTCTGTCCATAAGATCTATTATGAAGTGGTTGAAATCATCGCGTGAGGTAAAATCGTGCTTGTTATTGTAGTTTGAATATACCTCGCCGTACTCCTCGTAGATATTGAACAGACCTATACCGAATATCTTCCACTCTGCTTCTTCGTAAAGAGTATTGAAAGTTATCGTCGGGTGATCCTTGTAGAACTGCATTGACGGTGAATCATAACTGTCGTAAAGCGTCCTCCAGTATTCGCTCAGGCAGGCGAAGAACGTACCCACAGCCATATTGTGACCGTACAGGACTAAATTACCCGAATTTCCGTCCGGGGAAACCACACAGTTGCAGTCCATCATTACCGAGCCGCTCTTGCTGACCTCGCGATAAAAATCGTGCGTAAGATAATAATCGTTATCCGCACCCTTTACAACGGGATAATCTATAGCCGTACCGTCTATTTTTAGATATCCCACCGTGTCGGGGTTTATCTCAAGAAGTTTCTTGAATGACGGCAGGACTTCCTTGCTCGATCCGTTGTTGCCGCCGTCGGGAATATATATATCCGATATGCCCTGACTTCTCCACTGGTCACGGAACATCAGGAATATATCCGACACAAGCGGTATCGCAGTAGCCAGAAATATGATCAGCGCTACAAGAAATACAAGCTTTCTTACCACCACGCCCGCTCCGTCGCCTTTCCACGGAATAATGCCCTTGATGAGCCTTTTCCAGAAACCGGGCTTTTTTGTAGCCACACCGTTACGGCGAGGATACTTCTCCATATATGTTGTCATTTTTGCTCCTTAGTTTTGCTATGTTGTTCATTCGGTCTTGTCCGGGAATGAATAGCCGTCACGCTTTGCGTCATCTGCGGAATAGCTGAGCAGCTTTCTTCTGTCCCATGTGCTCATAAACCAGTCATAGCCGTTGCTTACCTTATCATATACCCACTGCCAGCGTCTTACATAGGTGTTTACCTCTGCCTTACTGACATCGACGTCTTTACTTTCGCCCTCGCGTATCTTTCTTGCAAACACGGCAAGTCTTACCGTTCTGTCACTGCCCTCATAAGGCCAGCAGCAGGTTGAAAGCGTCAGTATATCATCGCCGTACTTCAGATCAACATCGGTGAAGATATCGCTTCTGTCCATTATATTTATCATAAAATCGTTGAAATCATCTTCCGAGGAGAAGTCATATTTCAGATTATAGCCGTACACCTCGCCCCTTGACTCGTCAACGTTATATATACCAAAGGCAAATATCTTCCACTCTGCCTGTTCATACAGCGTATCAAACCTGATAATCGGGTGCTCTTTATAGAACGATTTAGTGCCTTCGGGGTACTGGTCATACATAGTGCGCCAATATTCGTTCAGCGGAGCAAAAAATGTACCGACAGCCATATTGTGACCGTAAAGTATAAGATTTCCCGAATGACCCTGAGGAGTTACCTTGTTATGATAATCCATCATAATAGTGCCGCTCTTGCTCTCATTCTTATAGAAATCATGAGTGAGATAAAAGTCGTTGTCTGTAGTCTTTACAACAGGGTAATCTACAAGCGTGCCGTCTATCCTGATATATCCGACCGTATCGGGGTTAATTTCAAGCAGCTTCTTGAATGACGGAAGAATATCCATATTGTCCTCGGGTACATCGGTATCGTCAAGCTGATACATCTGTGATATGCGGTTGCTTACCTGCTGGTCATTGAACATTGAAAGCAGATCGGAAAGAAGCGGTATAGCTGTGACAAGGAAAACTATCAAAGCAACTATAAATACGATTTTTCTTACTATAAGACCTGCATTATCGCCTTTCCACGGAATTATGCTCTTAGCCATGCGATAGAAAATGTTACGCTTCTTTTCAGGTGGAGTGTCTTCATTATTCTCTGAGTTTTCGTCATCATCTGAATCGTCTGCATCTTCGACTTCATATTCTTCAGCGCTTTCTTCCTCAAAAGCCGCCTGTTCGTCAGATACTTCGTCTGCACCCGAAAGCTCTTCGGATATGCTTTCGGTGTCTTCCGTGCTGTCCTCATATGATGCCTTCTGTGACAGGACCTCTTTGTCCAACATATCGTTTTCGTCTGTACTTTCTTCAAGGCTCTCGGATATCGCCGCTTTTCTGTCTATATCGGCGAGTATCTCGTCAACGGTCTTTATATCCGGATCTTTTTTGAATTCGTTATCGTTTTCCATAACTGTCTCCTTGCCTGACTGAGCGTTCACGCCCGATTGTCCTGCTGTTCCTGTTCTGTCTGTATTTCTTCTTCCGCCCATTCCAGTGCGGCAAGCACAGTGCTTTTTCTGATATATTCTCTTGCACTTTCATCGCCGCTGAGTAACGGGTCGGTATATACAAGCCTTGCCAGCGTCCTGCCCTTTGTACTCAGTCCGACATAAACTGTCCCGACAGGTGTATCGACAGTGCCTCCTGTAGGACCTGCCACTCCTGTAACAGATACGCCAATGTCGCTGCCTGCGGTTTTTCTTACTCCCTCAGCCATTGCCGATGCGGTTTCGGCGCTTACCACGCCGTATTTTTCTACTATCTTCGGCGGTACGCCTATAAACTTTTCTTTAGCGCTTACGGCATAGGTGCAGATACTCATATCCATGACCGCAGAAGAACCGCTTACCGAGGTTATTGCGGCGCTTATAAGTCCGCCTGTACAGCTCTCCGCGCAGGCAATTTTCTTACCTTTGCCAACTAATAATTGTACTACATTTTCAGCTTTCTTGTCAATAAGGCGCTGAAGCTCTCCGATACGGCTCATAAAGCCACATCTCCTTTTTATCAAGGTTTATTCCTGTTCTTCCTTGTTTTCAATCCTGAACAGCTTTACGGTCGTACCCTCTACTGCCTTTTCTATAAGAGGCGCAAAGTCAAACGACTGCTCAGCCTTTATTACCTCGTCAAACACAGGGCGCGTCTTGGGATGCTTGGGGGTGAATACCGTACAGCAGTCCTCATAAGGAAGAGTGGACGTTTCAAATGTATCTATCTTTCGTGCTATATCAATTATTTCCTTCTTGTCCATACCGATAACGGGACGGAATACGGGGTATTCTGCGGCGGCATCGGTACACTGTATAGCCTTTAATGTCTGGCTTGCCACCTGTCCCACGCTTTCGCCTGTAACAAGTGCGCCGTACTCATTTCTTTCGGCGATGATATTAGCGATCTTCACCATAAGTCTGCGCATTATGATAGTGAAGAATTCTTCGGGGCAGTTATCCCTGAGCGCTTCCTGTATCTCCGTAAACGGAACACAGTAGAATCTTATATCTCCGCAATAGCTTGTCAGCTTTTCGCAGAGCGTTTCAACCTTCATAAGCGCACGCTCGGATGTATACGGAGGACTTACAAAGTGTATACCGTCTACAATAAGACCTCTCTTTGCCATCATATAGCCTGCAACCGGGCTGTCGATACCGCCCGACAATAAAAGCAGAGCCTTACCCGAACTGCCTACAGGCATACCGCCCGCACCGATTATACGCTCGGCACTGACATACGCACCCTTGTCCCTTATCTCGCACATTACGGTAATTTCGGGATTATGAACGTCTACAGACAGATGAGGATACGCTTCAAGTATAGCGCCGCCAAGCTCCGCCTGTATTTCGGGAGTTTTCATAGGGAACGATTTGTCTGAACGCTTTGCGTCAACCTTGAACGTTTTTGCGTTTTTAAGTGCATTTTCAAGATAAGGTACGCCCTGCGACTTTATCTGCTCGAAATCCTTCTCAAACACCGCACAACGCTGTAAAGCGCCTATACCGAATATTACCTTCAGCTTTTCCATTACCTCGTCAAGGTTGCATTCGCCGACAGGTTCTATGTAGATAGTAGACTGCTTTCTCATGTAATGAAATTTACCGCAGTGACGCAGTCTTCTTCTGATATTCTTTACGAGTATATCCTCAAAAGTGCCTTTGTTAAGCCCTTTCAGAGCTATCTCGCCGTATTTTGCCATTATAAGTTCGTTCATTATATGTTTCCTTTCCTGCGGCTTTTCTTTGTACGTCTGAAACGTGTTATGCCGTTTTCTATTTCATCGCAAAGTGCGTCAATATCTTCCTTTGTCGTTTCCATCGAGAAGCTTACCCTTATAGTGCTGTCCGCTCTTTCGCTGTTCATACCGAAAGCGTCCGGCACGGAGCTTATTTTGCCCTTTGAGCAAGCCGAGCCGCTGCTGACATATATCTCTTTTTCTTCAAGCGAATGGAGCATGATCTCGCTTCTCACCCCAAGCACAGAGAAACTCAGTATATTATATACGCTGTTGTCCGGACTGTTTATATAAACGTCCTCCATTGCGGACAGTCTGTCACGCAGATGTTCATTCAGCTCCTTGTAATGCGTAAGATCGGTGGGATATGCCTTCACAGCCGCCTCAAATGACGCTATAAGCTCTGTAGGCTCTGTTCCGGGACGCAGATTTTTCTGCTGTCCTCCGCCGTATACAAGCGGAGTGAATCTTATCTTATCCGCACAGTACATTGCGCCGATTCCCTTCAAACCGTGGATCTTGTGACCGGACAGGCTGATAAGATCACCTTTAAGCGGCACTTTGCAAAATCCCTGCACGCCGTCTATATGAACGATTGTTTCACTGTTCGCATTTTTTACAAGCCTGTACAGCTTTTCTGTATCGACCTTAAAGCCGTTCTCGTTGTTCACTGCCATGCACGATACAAGGATAGTATCGGCAGTTACGCTGTCGGCAATATACTGTTCAAAATTGTCGATAGCGTCTTTTGGGGAAAGACGGATTATTTCAAAGCCCAGCTTTTCAAGGTGATCCATAGTTCTTGCTACGGATGGATGCTCCATAGCCGTGGTAACTATCTTGTTCCCCCTGCGCTTATAAGCGTCCGCTACACCTCTTATCGCAAGGTTGTTGCTTTCTGTAGCGCCTGACGTAAAATATATTTCTCCCTGAAGTCCCAGCTTTTTAAGAATCGTTTTCTTCGCACTGTTCATCAGCTTTTCCGACTCAATACCGAGCCTGTGAAGTGACGATACGTTACCAAAACAGTTCCGTGCTGTGTCTTCAACCGCTTTTATCGCCTGTTCACAAGGCTTTGTCGTGGCGGCGTTATCCAGATAAATCAAATTTCTGTCTCCTTTTCATTGGGACTTTGCCCACTTATCTATAAGCTATTTAATTATACACCATTTTGCGATAAAAAAACAAGGTATATTCTGAAATTTTTATGAAAAAATAACCTTGTATAAGCATTACCGCCGATTTTATGAAAGGAAGAACATAATATGTATATTTCAAAGCGCTGTTTTGTGCGGATAATCAGCTTTCTGACCGCAGCAATAATCGCAGTCGGTGTATCCGCCGTACTGAATATGAACAGTTCGGAACAATACAGACGTAGTTTCGAGCAGAATATGACAAGAAACGTTGAAGATCTGTCGGCTGAGATCGACAACATCAAGAACACGCTTTACAAGGGTATGTATGCAGGCACGCCGGAGATGATGACGCAGCTTTCATCAAAACTCTGGAGCGATGCGTCCACAGCAAAATCTTCGCTGGCACAGCTGCCGGTATCCGAGCTTCATCTTGAGAACACCTATAAATTCCTGTCGCAGGTCGGAAACTTCTCAAAGAGCCTTGCAAAGCGTTATTCTGACGGCGAAGCGCTGAGTAAGGACGACAGAAAATCGCTGAAAACTCTCAGCGAATATGCAGACCGTCTTGCGGAAAATATGTGGAATGTTGAAAAGCGCATAAACAGCGGCGAATTGTCGTTTGAAAAAGCTGTAACCGAGGTGCAGGGAGCAGAAAACAACGAAGAACCGTCATATATAACCGAGGGCTTCACCGATTTTGAAGAGGGTTACGACAACTACCCCACCCTTATCTATGACGGTCCGTTCTCCGACCATATTCTTGAAAAAGAACCCGAAATGCTTAAAGGTACAACCGAGGTAACTCTTTCTGACGCACTGAAAAAGGCTGAAAAGGCGTGCGGTACTACAGGACTTACTCACAGCGATTCAAACGATGAGCAGGGAAAAATGCCGTCTTATATCTTTACAAAGGACAGCACCACAATAGCGGTAACCAAATACGGCGGTTATCTCAGCTATATGCTCGGCGACAGAAAGGTTTCCACACGCTCGCTTACTGCGCTTGAATCGGTCGGCAAGGCAAAAGAATATCTCACTATGCTCGGCATAAACCACATCACCGACACTTATTATGAGATAAGCGGCAACGTTTGCACCGTAAACTTTGCGGGAACGGAAAACGATATCATAATGTATACCGACCTTATCAAAGTTAGCGTTGCAATGGATAACGGGGATATTCTGAGCTTTGACGGCAGAGGATATATTACAAACCACAAAAAACGTAACCTGTCAGAGCCGAAAATCACAGCCGAACAGGCAAGAAAGAAAATATCAACCGAGCTTACCGTTACCGATACTTCTATTGCGGTAGTGCCTTCTGCCGGAACAAACGAACTTTATTGTTATGAATTTCACTGCACTTCTCCTGACGGCAGACAGATGCTTATTTATATCAATGCCGATACAGGCAGAGAGGAACAGATACTGTTGCTTGAAATCAGCGAAAACGGTACACTTACCGTATAAAAATAATATAAAAGACTGCAAGTCCAAAATCGGATTTACAGTCTTTTTGTTTATTTTCTTGTTATCAGTTTCTGCATAGCAGGAAGCAGGACATTCATATCGATAGGCTTCGGAACATGGTCGTTCATTCCCGCCTTTATCGCATTGTCCTTATCCTCGGAAAACGCATTGGCAGTGAGCGCTATTATCGGTATATCGGCTTTTTTGCGGTCGTCTATCATGCGTATCTTGGCTGCGGCCTCATAGCCGTTCATTATCGGCATCTGGATATCCATAAGGATAATATCATAGTAATCATCGGGCGCTTTCTCCAGCATTTCCACACAGTCAACGCCGTCTTTGGCTCGTTCGATTATAAGGCCCTCATCAGACAACAATTCGGTTGCTATTTCGGCATTTATATTATTATCCTCGGTCAGAAGCACTCTTCTGCCTTTAAGGGAAGTCTTGTCAATATCTGTATCGGCACGTTTTGCCTTTGCTTCCTCTTCTGACGATATTCTGCAAGGAAGTGACACAGTAAATACCGAGCCTTCGCCTATTGCGCTGCTGACGGTTATCTCTCCGCCCATAAGATCGACCAATTTCTTTACAATGCCCATTCCGAGCCCTGCACCCTCTACACCGCTGACTGTAGAAGTCCGTTCACGCGAGAATGCCTCAAATATATGCGATATGTATTCTTCAGACATTCCTATGCCCGTATCGGTAATTGAGAACACCGTATTGCACATCTGCTCGTTATCGCCGTCCTCCTGCCTTATAGCACAGGTTATCTCCCCGTCTGCTCCGGTATATTTGATGGCATTACTCATTATGTTCATAACGATTTCAGAGAAATGCGTTTCATCAATATAGATGTACCTGTATTTTATATTCTTCCGCATTGATATTGTGAGTTTTTTCTTCTCTGCGGAATTTTCAAACATAGTTATACAGGACGTGAATAAGTCATCAATATCGTTTATCGTGTTTTCGATAACTGTCTTGTTGTTTTCAATTCTGGCAAGGTCAAGGACATTATTGAGCAACGACAGCAGTTTCTGCCCACAATTGCTGATATTGTCCATATACCCGCTGAGCTTGTCCGGCTCGTTGAGATGGTGCTTTGCAAGCTCGACATAGCCTGTTATTGCATTCATCGGTGTACGGATATCGTGAGATATATTGAACAGGAACGTTGACTTTGCCCTGTTCGCTGAATATGCCGCCTCTGCCGCTTCTTCAAGTATTTTCTGTTGCTTTTTCTGCTGGTTGCGGTAATGCCTAATATAAATGCAGACACAGAAAAACAACATAACTATCGCAACTATCCCGGCAGCACCGATTATCATAACGAAATTATTACGTTCACTGATAAATACATAAGTCGGCTCCATATCGGTCTCGATACACAACGCACCGATGATCTCATTACTTCCGTCATTCGCTCTGACGGGATAGCACGCTGTGAAAATATGACCCCACGTTGTATCGATTATCTCCTGCGAATAGACGTTTTCTCCCGAAAGTGCTCTTTCGATATACGGTATCATCTCTTCTTCAATATATGTACCGGGATAGGCAAAGTCATCTGCGCCAAGGTCAAGACCGTCCACAAGATATATAAGCCTACCTTCTGCATTTCTCTTTGCTGTATAGAAGTATCTTGTCGAGTTCATATTGCGTATCTGATTGAGATATGTCTGAAGCGATTTGTAACGCTCGGTATTCATATCGTCCACAGTATTTATTTCGGTAAAATCCTCTCTGGTAAGTGCATTCGATACGCCCTTGTGCATAGCGTCGGTGCGCGAACTGTCCTCTGCTATCGCATTATCCAGTATACTGTCATTATACATTTTTTGCAAAATATATGTATATCCTGTAACGAACAGCACACCGACAACGACTATCAGAACAAGATTATAAATGCTGCGTCTTGCTTTAGCTCCGCTTTTTTCTACAGAATTATTATTGTTCAATCCCACTTATGTAACCCTCCGTGACAGCATAGCTGTCGTGCATACGGATTTCGATTGCACAGCGAAATCCGCATACTGCATATAAAAATTATACATTAGCAAAATTGCATTGTCAAGAAGCATACAAGAGTTTTGTCACACTTAGCCAAAAATAAATCCCCCGGTTTAAAAACCGGGGGACTGTATGATCTTATTTAAATATTAAACTAAGATTGAGTGTTCATCGTTAGGATCGAACAGATGTACCTTGTTAGGATCAAGAGCAAGCTTGATAACGTCCTGAGGACGAGCTGTACATCTGGGAGATACTCTTGCTGTCAGCGGGATACCTTCGCATGTGAGGTAGAGGTAAGACTCAGCACCCATCATTTCGGTAACGTCTACTGTAGCTTCGATCATACCGGTCTTAGCATTTGAAAGGAACATTTCCTCATCGTGAATGTTCTCGGGACGGATACCAAGGATAACTTCCTTGTCAACATAGTACTTGAGAGCTTCTGTATCTGTCTTAGCACCGGGCAGTTCAACATAGAACTTTCTGCCTCTTGTTGTCTTTGTATCTTCTGAACCGAATTCAACTGTGTACTTGCCGTTGAGCATGATGAGCTTAGCGTTGATGAAGTTCATCTGAGGTGAACCCATGAAGCCTGCAACGAACTTGTTAACGGGGTTCTCATACAGGTTGATAGGTGAATCGATCTGCTGGATGTAGCCATCCTTCATAACTACGATTCTGTCACCCATCGTCATAGCCTCGATCTGGTCATGAGTAACGTAGATAAATGTAGTACCTAACTTCTTGTGAAGCTTTGAAAGCTCAGTTCTCATCTGTGCACGGAGCTTAGCGTCGAGGTTTGAAAGAGGCTCGTCAAGTAAGAATACCTGAGGATCACGAACGATAGCTCTACCTAAAGCTACACGCTGTCTCTGACCACCTGATAAAGCCTTGGGCTTTCTGTCGAGAAGATGTGCGATGTCGAGGATCTTAGCAGCTTCTTCAACGAGCTTCTTGATCTCATCCTTGGGCACCTTTCTCAGCTTTAAGCCGAATGCCATGTTCTCGAAAACAGTCATATGAGGATACAGAGCGTAGTTCTGGAAAACCATCGCAATATCACGATCCTTAGGAGCTACGTCATTAACGAGTCTGTCGCCTATGAAAAGCTCGCCTTCGGAAATTTCCTCAAGACCTGCGATCATTCTTAATGTTGTTGACTTACCGCAACCTGAAGGACCAACGAGGATTATGAATTCCTTATCCTTGATGTTCATAGTAAAGTCAGAAACGGCTACAACGCCGCCGGGGTAACGCTTATAGATACCTCTTAAAGATAAACTTGCCATTTATGTGTGACCTCCTGTTTTATTGCAGAATAACCTTACGCTAATATTTTAACAAAATCCCGCAGAAAATGATAGTACCTAATTACCCAAATATCAAAGCCTTGCGTTATGCAAAATCACCAACACATATAAAACGTATTTAAATTTTGCCCTTTTTGTGTACAATTTATACAAATTTCATCCAAATCTCAGCCTTGAATAAAGTAAACTCCATTCAAATTTGTTACAAATCACAAATGAAAGCGGATAAATTTAGTGAAATTTTGCAATTAATACTTAAACAGGTTAAAGATTGCGTTAAAATTTCAGCATTTTGCTGAATATTTCAGCATAGATTTTAGTAAATTTCAAGTGACTGTCCTCACATACGACCGCACCGACAATAAATTGACATAACGGAGGAAAAATGAAACACAGAAAAATTATTCGCTTGCTTGTTATCCCTGCCGCTCTTTTCATTACACTGCTAACCGTTCTTGTTATGTGCCGCCGCAGTGCAATATGCGGCGAAACGTACAGCGACAGAGCAAATTACGCAAAAACGCTCGGCTACAGCATATCCGCCGACAGCGAAACCGTACAGAATATCGTTATCCCTGCCGTATTCGGCAGCGTATACGAAAACTACAATGCTTTGCAAAAGCAGTGCGGCTTTGATTTATCACTGTATAAGGGCGAGGACGCAGTACAATATACATATATTATTACCGACTACACCGATGACAGCGGAAACCCGCTTGATAACATCAGAATGAACCTTATCGTCGTCAGCGGCAGAATAGTAGGCGGCGATATATGCTCCGCCGCACTTGACGGTTTCATGACAGGGCTTCAGCCACGCAAAAAATAACCGCAGGGGTTCCACTGCTTGTAGAAAAAGTATTTTGTTTAATGTGCTTCTGTTATATAATTCAGCTTAGACTACGATAGCAAGCTACCGATAGTTCTTTTTGTCGGACAACACTTCTCGGGTTCGCTATTCGAGTGGGTACACTTGTCAATATTAACGAGGGAAAGAACCAAAGAGACTAGGGCAAGGGACTTGACAGCCCCTCTCCCTATCTCTTAGGTTCTCTCCCTCGTGGCTCCCTCTTTCCTTACTCACACCCCCACCCCGTCGGGGTGTTGGCAAAACTCGAATAACCACCTGAACATTGTATATCCTGTCAATGCAGGGACGCTTAACGCTACATGTCCGTAGGTTAGTACATATATCTTAGGTTAGTAGCGTTTTTTTGAAGGGTAAATGTTAGAGCAGTTGCACTGATACACTCACGAAATTATTAATTCCCTGTCGGTACTGAAAATGTTTTCGGCGGTGTTGGCGATACATTTCATTATACTGTTTTGATAATCGGTTTTCGACAGTCAGGAGCCTGCCGCAATTGCGGCAGGCTCAATGATTTTATTTGACTTACTTTGTTCCGAAGAGCCTGTCGCCTGCGTCACCGACACCGGGAGTAATATACAGATCTTCATTAAGACCGTCGTCAAGTGCGCCGCAGTAAATCTCTACATCGGGGAATTCCTTGTGTATAGCGGCTATACCCTCGGGAGCGGCGATAATGCACATAAACTTTATAGAATGTGCGCCGGCTTCCTTAATCTTGCGTATAGCGTGTACAGCCGATGTGCCTGTAGCGAGCATAATATCGGTAACTATTACGTCACGCTCGTTTATATCAAACGGGAGCTTGCAGTAATACTCGTTTGCGACCGTTTTGTCCGATCCGCCCTTTCCTCTGAATATACCTATATGACCTATCTTTGCGGCAGGAACAAGTGCCATAACGCCCTCGGTCATACCAAGACCTGCACGGAGGATAGGTACAAATGCGAGCTTTCTGCCTGAGATAACATTTGACTCTGCGATAGCTATGGGAGTCTGAATCTGTACCTTCTTAAGAGGAAGATCTCTCGTTGCCTCATAGCACATAAGCATTGAAATTTCGCTTACAAGCTCTCTGAATTCCTTTGCGCCCGTGTTCTTATCTCTTAAAAGAGATACCTTGTGCTGTACAAGGGGGTGGTCACAGATGTGAAGTTTCTCGTTTGCCATAACATTCTCTTTTCTCCCTATGTATTGTTGGATTAGTTTTTTATAGCCCTGCCGTGATTTTCATAGGGAAAAATCCGCAGTTTTTAAATACTTACTTATTCTCAAGCGCCATCATCTTGTCAACTCTTGCGGCGTGTCTTCCGCCCTCAAACTCTGTTGACAGAAACACTCTTACTATCTCCTCAGCCGTACCCGGTCCTATTACTCTGCCGCCCATGCACAGAACATTAGCGTCATTGTGCAGACGTGTGTACTTAGCCGTATAATAATCCTGGCACAAAGCCGCACGGATACCCTTTATCTTGTTTGCGGATATGCTGATGCCTATACCCGTACCGCATATCAGAATGCCCTTGTCGCACTCTCCGCTTGTGATCTTCGCACAGGTCTTTTCTGCAATGTCGGGGTAATCCGCTCTCTCTCCGTTACAGCCGCAGTCGATATATTCGACTCCCAGTCCGTCAAGGAACTTCTTAACCTCGCACTTCAGTTCATATCCTGCGTGGTCGCTACCTATTGCCAGCATTTTTATTCTTTCCTTTCTTTATACGCCTCAGCATTCTTTGCCATAAGCTCACGCTGAGCCTGCGGTAGCTTAAGATACATCGGCATAAGCTGTTCGGGCGTTAACTGCGGTGCATTTACAGCCGCAAGGCATACACCGTAGCCCGTCTGATATCTTAACGGATCGGGGGCAATCTTCACATTTTCCATTCCCTCGTTATCCGTTGCTTTTTTCATTATAAATGCGCCGTCGCCGACAAGCATTATATCATCGTCATATTCCGACAGCATTCTTGCCGCTTCATCGGTCTTAAGGCACTCCTCTTCGGTCAGCCTTTCAACCTTGCCGTCCTCAATGCGGAACAGCGCAACATACACCTGATTGCACCTTGCGTCCATTGCGGCGCAGACAACGCAGTCATAAGCCGTAACATTATACGCCATAGCCTCAAGCGTTGAAACTGCAGCACAAGGCTTCGACAATGCAAAAGCAAGACCTTTTACCGCCGATATGCCTATACGAAGTCCCGTGAAAGAGCCCGGACCGTTCGCCACTGCGAAAAGCCCTATATCCTCCATAGAAAGCTCCGCATTTCTGACAAGATCCCTTACAACAGGCATAAGCGTCACGCTGTGCGTCAGCTTGTTGTTTATCACCGTACTGCCGAGTATCTGTCCCTTTTCCGTATCGTACACGGCGGCACAGCAAGGAGCGGCGGCAGTGTCGATACCGAGTATCAGCATAGTTCCTCCTGCGGAATATATTCAATTACTCTTGAATTATCCCCTGTTTTAGTGATATTCACACCGCACCTGCCGTCAAGATACGCGGCAAGCTCAGGTATGTTCTCGCTCCACTCTATACACATTATTCCGCCTCGGTCGAGGTAGTCGAAAAATCCGATAGCGTACAGATCGTCGAGCGTGTTTATTCTGAAAAGGTCAAAGTGGAAAATTGGCACATCGCCCTCATATTCGTTCACAAGAGCGAAGGTCGGGCTTGTAACATCGTCCGTACTGCCGAAATATTCCGCTATACCCTTTGTTAAATGCGTTTTTCCTGCGCCCATTTCACCGGTATAAAGCACACAGTCGCCGGCTTTCAGATAAGAGGCTATCTTTTTGCCGATTTCAACCGTTTCTTCGGGCGAATCTGAAATAAAACGTTCCATCAGAACAGACCGCTTATCTCGCCGTCTGCGCTTACATCTATCTTGTTCGCGGCAGGAACCTTGGGCAATCCGGGCATTGTCATAATGTCGCCCGTAAGTGCGACAACAAAGCCTGCACCTGCCGACAGCTTTACATCACGGACGGTTATCGTGAAGTCCTTCGGGCAACCAAGCTTTGTCGGGTCGTCCGATAAGGAATACTGCGTCTTTGCAACGCATACAGGCAGCTTGTCAAAGCCGACAGCTTCAATTTCCTTTATTGCCTTTTCCGCACCCGTTGTATAGTTTACACCATCCGCACGGTAGATTTCCTTGGCGATTATATTCAGCTTTTCCTTTATGGACAGCTTCTCGTCATATATAGGAGCAAAATTAGTCTTGCCCTCGTTTTCGTTTATTGTATCTATAACAGCGTTTGCAAGCTCGATACCGCCTTCTCCGCCCTTTAAGAATACATCGGAGAATGCGACCTTTGCGCCCATCTTCTCGCAGTATTCACGGACAATAGCTATTTCAGCCTCTGTATCGGTATAGAAGTGGTTTATTGCAACAACTGCAGGCACGCCGTATTTACGCATATTCTCTATATGTGCGCCGAGGTTTACGATGCCCTTTCTGAGAGCCTCTGTGTTCTCTGCTGTAAGCTCGGTTTTCGGAACACCGCCGTTGTATTTCAGTGCACGGATAGTAGCTACTATAACCGTACACGAGGGCTTAAGTCCTGCGTAACGGCACTTTATGTCAAAGAACTTCTCCGCACCGAGATCGCTGCCGAAGCCTGCCTCGGTTATGGCATAGTCGCCGAGCTTTAACGCAAGCTTGGTCGCTCTTACGCTGTTACAGCCGTGAGCAATATTTGCAAACGGACCGCCGTGAATGATAGCGGGAGTATTTTCGAGCGTCTGCACGAGGTTGGGGTTGATAGCGTCCTTTAAGAGTGCTGTCATTGCGCCTACTGCCTCAACGTCAGAAGCAAATACGGGCTTTCCGTCATAAGTATACGCAACAAGGATTCTGCCGAGCCTTGCCTTAAGATCAACAAGATCGTCCGCAAGACACAGTATCGCCATTATCTCGCTTGCAACGGTTATCTGGAAGTGATCCTCTCTCGGAACGCCGTTCACCTTGCCGCCAAGACCGATTATGCAGTTTCTCAGCGCTCTGTCGTTCATATCAAGACAACGCTTTATCTGTATGCGTCTGGGATCTATTCCGAGTACGTTTCCCTGCTGAATGTGGTTATCTATAAGTGCGCAAAGCAGATTGTTTGCGGAAGTGATTGCGTGCATATCCCCCGTGAAGTGAAGATTTATATCCTCCATAGGCACTACCTGCGCATATCCTCCGCCTGCCGCACCGCCCTTTATACCAAAGACGGGACCCAATGACGGTTCACGCAGTGCAAGTACAGCCTTTTTACCTATCTTGTACATACCCTCTGCAAGACCTACGGAAGTAGTTGTCTTGCCCTCTCCCGCAGGAGTGGGGTTTATAGCCGTAACAAGTATCAGCTTGCCGTCCTCTTCGCTTTCAAGGCGGTCTATACATTCCTGTGAGATCTTCGCCTTGTAGTGACCGTAGGGTATAAGCTCCTCCTCGTCAATTCCGAGTTCCTTTGCTATATCCTTTATTTTTAGCATTTTTGCGTTCTGGGCAATTTCAATATCGCTGAGCATTTTTTCTACCTCTTTTTACTGTGGCTGACCGCCTGAATTATAACCTCTCGCGTCATTATAAAGACGCAATTTAAGTATAGCACAGTGGCGGGTGAATTTCAAGGTTTAAAGGATATTCAACTTATATAAAAGAACTTGCTCTTATACAAATATCGCCAGTCCTTTATCCTAAACCCCAAACCCCTTCCCCATGGGAAGGGCTGTGTATGCTTAGTTGGCTTTGCATCCTTGCAAAGCCCTTTGGCATACACGCCCGGCGTCCGTGCCGGGCTATATTGCTGGGGCTGCCGCCCCTAGTCCCTGCCGGGGCTCGCCCCAAAGCAAGGACGCTTTGAGTGCTTGCAAAAAATTTTGCACGATGCAAAATCATCAAAGCAAGCAATATGCGACCCCTTTTTTACTTATAAAAATATTTTTCTAAATTCTGATATTTTTTGTCTGCTGTTACGATGCGTTACATAAACTTGAGCTGGTCGGTATCCTCGTCGTACAGCGTACCCGCAACAGGCACGGTCTTTGTCCTGAAGCTGTCTGCGTCCTTTATCATACCGTCCTTGTATTTAACCGCAGATCTGAGCTTTGCTCTGGTAAGCCTCATTACCTGTACGCCCTGCGTATCCCTTGCCGCTTTGGGCAGGATAAGCACGGTGTTGAAAATCATGACCTTGCCTGCGTCCGAGCTTAGCATAAACTCGCAGTCGCCGTCAATAAGCGTCATAGATACGAGCGGCGAGCCGTCATTGTATGCGTTCGCCAGCTTTTTACGCCTTGTCTTTGTTTCAAACGAAGCCATAGGCACTTTTGCACATTTACCGTTTTCAAAGAACATTACAAGCGTTCCGCTGTAGTCCTCTGCGGCTATCATCTTTATTATCCTCTCGTCCGGGTCAAGCTCCAGCTTTACAGGCAGATAGTCGCCCATCACGCTTGCCTTTCCGTCCTCAAAGTCGCAGGCTCTCGCCTTATACACCTGGAATTTATCTGTGAAGAATAAAAGCTCCGCACGGTTGCTGCCGTCATAGGTTTCGATTATCTCATCGTTTTCCTTGAGCTTCTGCTCACCGCTCATTCTCAGCGACTGCGGGGTGATTTTCTTGAAATATCCCTCACGGGTGAAGAACAGATTAACGGGATAATCGGGTATCTCCTCCTCCGCCTCGTTCTCCTCGTCCTCAGTGCCGTAGATGAACATTGTCTTTCTGGACTTGCCGTATTTCTTCGCTATATCGCCAAGCTCCGATATGATTATCTGCTTTACTCTGCGCTCCGAAGAAAGAATATCCTCCATATCGGCTATTTCTTCCTTAAGGCTGTCTATTTCCTCAATACGCTTCAAGATATAGCCCTTGTTGATATTTCTCAGCTTTATATCCGCAACATATTCAGCCTGCGTTTCGTCTATGCCGAAACCTATCATAAGGTTCGGTACGACCTCTGCGTCATCCTCTGTTTCACGGATTATCTTTATTGCCTTATCTATATCAAGCAGTATCTTCTTAAGACCTGTCAGCAAATGGAGTTTTTCTTTCTTTCTTGCAAGCTCGAACTTTGTCTTTCTCTTTACGCAGGTAATTCTGAAATCCGTCCACTGCTCAAGAATCTCGGCAACGCCCATGACCTTCGGCATACCGCCTACAAGAATGTTGAAGTTGCAGGAGAAAACGTCCTGTAAAGGAGTTATCCTGAACAGCTTTTTCATTACCGCCTCGCTGTCCTGCCCACGCTTTAAATCAATGGTTATCTTAAGACCCGATAAGTCCGACTCGTCACGAACGTCCGAAATTTCTTTCAGCTTGCCCAGCTTCACCTGCTCAACTATCTTATCTATTATAGCCTCGATAGTCGTCGTAGGCGGAATCTCGGTCACTTCGATACAGTTTGCCGCTTTGTCATAGATATACTTACTGCGTACCTTGACGCTTCCACGTCCGGTGGCATATATACGGCGAAGCTCGTTCTCGTCCTGTAATATGAAGCCTCCGCCGGGGAAATCAGGTCCTTTAAGCGTGGATACAATATCGTGTTCGGGGTTTTTCATAAGTGCGGCGGCTGTTTCACATACCTCCGACAGATTGAAGGAGCAGATATTGCTCGCCATAGATACGGCGATACCGACGTTATTGTTTACCAGTACCGCAGGGAATCTTGTGGGGAGCAGTACAGGCTCTGTCATTGAGTTATCGTAGTTCGGCACAAAGTCAACTATATCACGGTCAATATCCGCAAATATTTCTGCGCAGATAGGGTCGAGCTTTGCCTCTGTATATCGTGATGCCGCAAACGACATATCTCTCGAATATGCCTTACCGAAGTTACCCTTGCTGTCAACATACGGGTGCAGAAGCGCCTCGTTGCCCCTTGCAAGTCTTACCATCGTTTCGTATATTGCCATATCGCCGTGCGGATTTAATTTCATCGTCTGTCCGACAATGTTCGCCGACTTTGTTCTCGCTCCCGTAAGCAGACCCATCTTGTACATCGTATACAGCAGTTTTCTGTGCGACGGCTTGAAACCGTCAATTTCGGGTAGCGCACGGGAAACTATAACGCTCATTGCATACGGCATATAGTTTTCGGTCAGCGTATCGGTTATCGGCTGATTTTCGACAATGCCTGCGCCCTCTATATAAGCGTTTTTATTCGGAGCGATTTTCTTCTCGCCCTTTTCGTTCTTTCCTTTTCTCAAAATCTATACCTCTTTTTAGCTTTATACCCTGCTCAGAGCGAAAACTCTTTTTTCAGCTTTTCAAAGCGTTTCTCGTATTTATCTCTTATAGGGAGCGTTGTATTCTGTAAAACGTGTTGCAGAATATCTGCGTCTTTCAGCACCTCATCAAGCGGAAGCCCGACATTTTCCTTGTCGCTGTGGTTCGCTATCGCTCTTGTGATATTGCCTATCTCGCACACGCTGAAAAGCCCCGTCTTTGCCAGTATCGGCATTACAGCGTCAGCGCTTTCTTCTGCGTGCTTTTCGTCAACGCCCGTCAGATATTTACGGTAGTCGTGGAGCAGTCCGCTTATCTGCGCAAGCTCTGCGTTCACGCCTCTGCGCAGTGCGATAAGCCCTGCCGTCTGTGCCGTGCCGAAAAGATGAATGTACGCTTTCTGCCGTCTTTCCTCGGGCAGTGTCGCTATCATCTCCGACACTACGGCAGATATTACCTCTATCCTGTTAATTTCCATATATCCTCCGCTCAAGATACGTCTATATCGTCAAGGTACTTATAGCCGTAGTCACGGATATAGTCCTTTCTTCCGTCAAGGTTATCACCGAGCAGCAGCTCGAATATCTCCTGAGTTTTCTGTGCGTCCTCCGGCATTACTCTTATAAGCCGTCTTGTTTCGGGGTTCATGGTGGTAAGCGACATCATTTCCGGTTCGTTCTCACCAAGACCCTTTGAACGCTGTATCTTATACTTCTGCTCGCCTATATCGGCAAGTATTCTCTGCTTTTCCGCTTCTGTATAGGCAAAGTAGGTCATATCCTTGCTGTTTATCTCATAAAGCGGCGACTCTGCAATATACACAAAGCCCTTTTCTATTACGGTCGGAACAAGTCTGTACAGCATAGTAAGAATAAGCGTTCTTATCTGATATCCGTCATAGTCCGCATCGGTACAGATTATTATCTTTTCCCACCTGAGATTATTTAGATCAAAGGTCGAAAGGTCTTTATTCGCCTTTGCCTTTACCTCGACACCACAGCCCAGTATCTTCATAAGATTTGTGATGATCTCGCTCTTGAATATCTTGTCATAGCTTGCCTTAAGGCAGTTGAGCGTCTTACCTCTTACAGGCATTACCGCCTGATAGTCTGCGTCCCTCGCCTGCTTTACAGCGCCTAAAGCCGAGTCACCCTCCACTATATAAAGCTCACGTCTTGCCGTATCCTTACTGCGGCAGTCAACGAACTTCGGTATCCTGTTTGCAAGATCTATCTTGCCCGAAAGCTGTTTCTTTATTGTATCTCTTGCCTTTGCGGCATTTTCACGGGCACGCTTGTTTATCAGCACCTGCTCGCATATCTTGACCGCTTCGTCCGGGTTTTCAAGGAAGTACACTTCAAGCTGATGCTTCAGCCAGTCGGTCATAGCCTCCTGTATAAATTTATTGGTTATGCTCTTTTTCGTCTGGTTCTCATAGCTTGTCTGCGTTGAGAAGTTTGAAGATATGAATACAAGGCAGTCGGCAATATCGGTAAATTTTATCTTGCCCTCGGTCTTGTTGTACTTGCTGTTAGCTTTCAGCCAGCCGTCTATCTGATTTGTGAATGCCGCCTGCATAGCCTTGTCGGGACTTCCGCCATGCTCAAGCCAGCTTGAATTGTGATAATGCTGTATAAGCTGAACTTTGTTTGAGAATACAAAAGCGACCTTCATCTTTACCTTGTATTCCGGCTTGTCCTCTCTGTCCTTACCTGTACGCTGTGCGCTCCATACCTGCTCGGTCGTGAGTGCGGTATCGCCTACGATTTCTTTCAGATAATCGCTGATGCCGTTCTCATAGCAGTAGATATGCTCTTCAAAGCGCGTTTCCCCTGTTTCCTCGTCACGCACTTCGTTTCTCAGCACAAAGGTCAGCCCGTCATTTACCACTGCCTGTCTGCGCAGAACATCGTCAAAATATTCAAACGGTACATCGATATCGGTGAATACGTCAAGGTCTGGTTTCCACTTGATTTTAGTACCCGTTGTTCCGTCCGACTGGTGACGGCGGAAGCCTCTTTCTTCCTTTTCAACGTTATAGCCCTTTTCAAATCTCAGGTCATATATCCACGTTCCGTTGTTACTCTCGACCTCCATATACTCAGCCGCAAACTGCGTCGAGCAAAGGCCCAGACCGTTAAGACCGAGCGAATATGAGTAGTTATCTCCGCTGTTATTGTCGTATTTACCGCCTGCGTACAGTGTGCAGAATGCAAGCTCCCAGTTGTACTTTTCCTCGTTTTTATTGAAGTCTATCGGTATACCTCTGCCGTAGTCCTGCACTTCAATGCTTTTATCAAGGAAGCGTGTAACTATTATCTTGTTACCAAAGCCCTCTCTCGCCTCGTCTATCGAGTTTGAAAGTATCTCAAACACGGAGTGACAACAACCGTCAAGCCCGTCCGAGCCGAATATAACGCCCGGACGCAGTCGTACCTGATCGGGTCCTTTCAGCTGCTTAAGACTGTTGTCGTCATAATTTTTCTTTGCCATCAGCTTTATCCTTTCAACCGCCGTACTCCCCTGTACAGCGAAACTTTAGTCAATAAGTAGTTTTATTGTACCACAAATCCCCCGTTTTTGCAAGTGCGGCGGGTCGCCGCTGACAATTCGCCGTTCTGTCGGTTCGGACTTTGCTTTACCTCCGTTACCGGCGGGCGGCTGTGTGCCGCTTCAAATTCGCCTTTCTCAATGCCGGCAATATGCGTAAGTTGCGTTGACGGCGGATATTAATGATTGTGCTTAATTGTTTAATAATTTAATTTAACTGATTTATCGCAAAAATTAAGGACTGCCTTAAAACAGTCCTCAGATATTGCGATAAAAATGACACGAATTTGAGATTTTCCTTGACTTTAACCCGATCATTTGCTATAATCAATATATAGGAAGCCCTCATAGACGGTTTCCCTCGGTAATTAAAGTGTTTATACAACAGTAATCCGCCTACCGGAATTAGGCGGATTACTTCTTTTTACTGGTAATTATCTGTACTGCGATTGCGATTAACGAAATAACACAACCGATTATACCGATATAAGTATCAATAGTAATAATTTATCACTTCCTTTGTTTTATTCCGACAAAGGTGTGTAAACCCAACCTCCCCTCCACCGTTATCGGTATTGTGAGGTTGTCGCCTATTTTACGTCTGATAAAATGTATTAGTCAGAAGCGAGAACTTCCTACGAAAAAGATTATATCATATATAACTTGTAAAGTCAAATAATGCTGAAAAACAAAATCCCCGAGAGCCTCAACTCTCAGGGATTTTACTATACTATATCAACTTTCGTATTGCCATCCGATAAATCAATATTTAGCGTAAGGATTCTCACCATCATACAGCATACCTGCGGGACGGTTGAATTCAAGGTCCTCAACGCCGAGGTACTTCAGTGTATCGAAGATAGCCTTGCCGTAGTGACCGAATGCTACTGCACCGTGGTGAGGATAGTTCTTCTTGATAAGAACGTTGCGGTAGAATCTGCCCATTTCGGGGATAGCGAATACGCCGATAGCACCGAATGAACGTGTAGCAACAGGGAGAACTTCACCCTGGGCAACATAAGCTCTCAGCTTAGCGTCAGCCGTGCTCTGTAAACGGAAGAATGTGATGTCGCCGGGAACGATGTCGCCCTCAAGCGTACCTCTTGTAATATCAGGCTCCTTATCCGGCTCAAGACCTCTGTGCATGATGAGCTGATACTTCATAGTCTTGCTTGTCAGCTTGCACGAAGCTGTGTTACCGCAGTGGAAGCCCATGAATGTATCCTTGAGCGTGTAGTTGTACTTGTCCTTGATGGATTCAACATACATATCCGCGGGAACAGAGTTGTTGATGTCAAGCAGTGTAACTGCGTCTTCCGAAATGCAAGCGCCGATATATTCGCTGATAGCACCGTATATATCAACCTCGCACGCTACGGGGATTCCTCTTGCTGTAAGTCTTGAGTTTACATAGCAGGGAACACAGCCGAACTGTGTCTGGAATGAGGGCCAGCACTTGTTAGCGAATACAACGTACTTTCTGCTTCCCTTGTGTGCTTCCATCCAGTCAAGAAGCGTAATCTCGAGCTGTGCAAGTCTGGGCAGGATACCGGGCATCTTGTTGCCGTCGCCAAGCTCCTTCTCCATATCTGCAACAACTTCGGGGATTCTTGCGTCATTCTTATGCTCGTTGAATGCAGCATAAAGGTCAAGCTCCGAGTTCTCTTCAATCTCAACGCCAAGGTTGTAAAGCTGCTTTATAGGAGCGTTACAAGCGAGGAAGTCCTGAGGACGAGGACCGAATGAGATAACCTTTAAGTTGTTAAGACCGATAACCGCTCTTGCAACAGGGATAAATTCCTTTATCATATCTGCAACCTCTGTAGCTGTTCCTACAGGGTACTCGGGTATGTATGCCTTGATGTTTCTGAGCGCTAAGTTGTAGCTTGCATTCAGCACGCCGCAGTAAGCGTCGCCTCTGCCGCCTACTAAGTTATCCTGTGTTTCCTCTGCCGCAGCAACGAACATTACAGGACCGTCAAAATACTTTGCAAGCAGTGTTTCAGCCGACTCGGGACCGAAGTTTCCGAGGTATACGACAAGTGCGTTGCAGCCTGCGCCCTTAAGCTCCTCAAGAGCCTGCATCATATGTGTTTCGCTTTCGATAGTGGTGGGACATTTAAATACGTCAACACCGATCTCCTTACATGCCTTTACAACAGCCTCACATCTTGAAGCTGAAAGGCTCATGGGGAAACAGTCACGGCTTACAGCCGCAATTCCGAGCTTTACATCGGGTATGTTCTTCATAGCAAAAATTCCTTTCTGTGCAGTTTATTCTCTGCTTTATAAGTCTGTCAATATTCCGCCGCATTTTATGAACCGCGGTGTGTGCCAATGGTACAAGCCGAAATTCGGGTAATCGTTTACTTGATTTTGCAAACAAAAAACCTCTGTGGCGGGGATTATTATTATTGTATCACAAACTATCGTCATTGTCTACAGATTTCCGATAATTTTACGCCGTTTTCACACGAAATTATCAGCAAGGTAATGTAACAGGTTACACAGTAATTAAGTAAACCACATTTCTTTTTCCGTTTATTGACATACCACGGTCTTTATGGTATCATTTTACTATATTAGGTATTTAAACAGCGGAGGAAGACCGATGAAATACAGACGACAGCTCTTTGGGGTAAAAGACCCGTATTCCGATAGTTCCGACGAACTGTTCACCAAAGCCGTAAAAGAAAATTTCTCCTACTGCATTTCACATTGCGGTGATTACCGCAGAATATGCGAAAATCTCGGTATATCCTCTCCCTCGGATGCGTCCGGACTTCCCGTGATACCCACATTGCTGTTCAAGAAAAAGCAGATTTTCAATAAAGGCTGTATTCCGCTTATAAAAGCGACTTCCTCCGGTACAAGCGGCAGGAAAAGCACGATAGCCTTTGACGCGGGCGGCCTTCTCTGCGGACTTAAAATGGTTATGCGTGTATCAAAGCTGAGGAATCTGTTATCTCCCGTTCCGTGCCACTATATCATTATGGGTTACAAGCACCACAGAGGAAACAAGACCGCCGTAACAAAGACGGCTTTCGGTGCGACACTCTTCGCTCCTGCACTGAGCCGCAATTATATCCTGACATATAAAAAGGGCGGCTATTCTCCCGACTTTGACAGGATTATAGATCTTATTGTCAGGCATTCACGTTCACGCTTTCCGACAAGGTTCATGGGATTCCCCGCTTATACTTATTTTCTGCTGAGAATAATGGACGAGCGTAAAATTTATCTTAAAATGCCGAAAGGCTCACGCATAATGCTCGGCGGCGGCTGGAAACAGTTCTATGCCGAGCAGACCGATAAAAATTCCTTTTACAGCCTTGTCAAAAAGGTACTCGGCATAAAGGAAAACGATATTATCGAATTTTTCGGAGCGGTAGAGCATCCGATTTTATACTGCGACTGCAAGGAACATCACTTCCACGTTCCCGCTTACAGCAGAGTTATAATCAGAGATGTCGATACGTTAAAGCCGCTTGAAAACGGCAAGACAGGACTTGTAAACCTGATAACTCCTATGGTTAAAGCGACCCCAGTGCTTTCCGTAATGACAGATGACCTCGGCATACTTCATAACGGAAGCGAATGTTCCTGCGGACTGAAAACGCCGTTTCTTGAAATTGTCGGCAGAGTTGCGCCGGAGGATATAAAAACCTGTGCGGCAGGCGCAGAAGAGATAATAAAGGGTGTGAACGTATGATTTTCTTTGATGGCGAAATATACGAAAACGATATGTGCGACAAGCTGTTAGCCCGTTTTGAAGACAGGATATGCGACACTCTCGGAAACTGTCGGCTTTCTGCTAAGCAGGTCATGCTTGCCGCCGAAAAAATCAGCACGGATATAGAAAACGGTGCATTTGACGATATGCTCTCAGCGCTTGACGTTGAAAATGTAAGTTACTATAAACAGCTTATACTCGCCTGCCTCAGCCGTGAAAATCTTGAATACAGGCTGAAAACCGAGCTTGGAGATTCAGACGGCTTTATCGGTTCTCCGAACGGCATCACTCCGAAAATAAAAATTCAGACAAAACCTCTCGGCGTTCTGTTCCACATAGCCGCAGGAAATGCCGACGGCTTACCCGTGATGAGCGTTGCAGAAGGACTTCTTGCAGGCAATATCAATATACTGAAGCTTCCGTCCGCCGATAAGGGCTTGTCGATCCGCATAATAAAGCGGCTTTGCAAATATGAGCCTTTGCTGTCACGCTACATATATGTCTTTGATACCCCGTCAAGCGATGTGCGCACCATCCAGACGCTTGCAGGCTTTGCCGACGGCATAGTGGTATGGGGCGGTACTGAAGCCGTAAAAGCAGTGCGTTCACTTGCTCCGCCGGGAGTTAAGCTGATTGAATGGGGACACAAGCTCGGCTTCTGCTACATTTCCGATTACGCAAACCATACAGATGAATTTTCGGCTCTTGCCGAGCATATAGCCTCTACAAAGCAACTGCTCTGCAGTTCCTGCCAGACCGTTTTTATTGACACCGATGATAAAACCGAGCTTACCCTATTTTGCGAAATGTTCCTTCCGTATCTTGAAGCGGCAGTCGAAAAACACAGGAACACCTCTATAGGCACACGGGCGAGAGATACGCTCATAAACTACTCCGCCCGTCTTGAACAGGCAATCGGGATACGGCAAATTTCTCCCGATGTATTTTACGGTAAGAATTGCAGCCTTATCATAAAAGACGACTTTGAACTTGAACTGTCGCCTATGATGTGCAATGTGCTTGTAAAAAGGCTTCCGAGAAAGAACATAATGCGTACACTGAGAAATGCAAAAGGCTTTTTGCAGACCGCAGGGCTTATCTGCGACAAGGCTGACAGAGCAGAGCTTACCGACCTGTTGCTCTGTGCAGGAGTTACAAGAGTTACGCAGGCGGAAAATATGTCCGCTTACTTTTTCGGAGAATCCCACGACGGAGAATATCCGCTATCCAGATACACAAGAAAAATCAATATCGAACTGAATGATCAGACTGAGGAAACAAATATATGAAAAAACTCGTTTTACCGCTCAACATTATTTTTCTCGGCTTATCGCTTGCTTGCGATACAGCTCTGATAATTACTCATCTCTACCCGATAAAAATAACCGCAAGCGTTTTCTTTATGCTTGCCGCCACAGTAAACCTGATATACGCCCTGAAATACTTTCCTGATAAGAAACTGCCGTCAGTAATACTGACCGTCGGCGTATTCTTCGCAATGAGCGCAGATATAGCGATAAACTTAAATTTCATCGCAGGAGCGGCGATTTTCGCCTTAGGTCATATCTGTTATTTCATAGCATATTCGCTGATGCAAAAGCCCCGACCCACCGACTTTATCCCCGCAATTATAACATTTATCCCCATAGTGCTGTTTATGATGTTCTCACCGCTTCTTGACTTCGGCTCGTCACTTATGAAGATCATCGGCATTTCATACGCTGTTATAATCTGCATTATGACAGGCAAAGCAATAATGAACTTTATTCGCATAAAGAACAGATTCAACCTTATACTTGCGCTCGGCAGTCTGCTGTTCCTTATATCCGATATAATGCTCCTGATGGCGTACTTCTCAAAAATAGATTTCCCGTTCTCGAATTTCTGCCTTGCCCTATATTACCCCGGACAGTGCCTTATCGCAAACGGTCTTGCACATATTAAAACAGCTATAACAGAAAAAATCCGTGTCGCCTGACACGGATTTTTATAATGGTTGTTTTAAATTCTGTTTCTGCATTTATAAGTCTGAACGGAGTTTATTTTGTTAGTTTCTGTAGTTCTTTGCCTGTTCTTCGGTTATTACACCCTGCTTTATCAGTTCAGATAATAATTCTGATCTGCCCTCGGCTCTTCCTTCTGCTCTGCCTGCCAACATTACAGAACGTTCAAGGCTTGCCTGGTCGTTAATATACTTTTCTTAGGCGTCATTTTCAGTCTGTATAAACAATGGTAACCCAATCAACAATGCCTTTCTCGTTAAACGTAACAATAAGGCATTTACCGTGCCAATCATTCGAGGTTTTTCCCTCGAGAGAACCATATCTATATTCCTGCCAGCCTTCATATTTTTTACTGTTAAAATTTTTTATACTTGTTGCTTCACCATACCTTTCGACGATTTCTTCTCTAGTTGTTTTAAATGGAGTTATGCCGTCAACCGAACATTTGTCATTCTCAAAAGGAGCATCAAAAATCCTACTGTCACCCTTTTTGGACTCTTTGTAGTTTTCCGCTCCGCAGCTAAAAAGCAAATCGCCATTTTTGTCCTTGACTTCAACGTGACATCTATCCTCCGCAAATCGATTAGCAGAAGTTTCATATGTCCAATCCTTAGGCAGTTCTTTCAGCTTTATGGGTATCTCGATCGCTTGTCCGTCAACAATTACATTTTTTCGTATCCGTTCAATGTCAAAACCCGTTTCGCTGTACGATATCTCAGAACCATCAGGAATAGTACTTCTTTCGCACCCCGTAAACCCACAGAGCAGTATCGCCGTTGCCAACAGCGCAACCACCCTTTTGCTTTTCCTGTCAAGCCGATGTTTTAATTTGCTAAACATAGTACACAACCTTTCTTTCATTCATAGTGCTTAAGACTTTTGCGATATTTCCGCCTAAGCCTTATCAAAAAATGTCCAAAAGCTCCGATAGGTTATCCACCGTAAAATCAGCCTTTTCGCTCTCGTCAGAAATCGTCCAATATTTGCCTAAGCCTTGCCTCACCCATATCGTCATCATTCCCATTTCATTAGCGGGAATTATATCATTATCCACTCTGTCACCGATCATTACCGCTTCGGACGGACTGCAACCTGCTCGCTTTAGTGCTATATCGAATATTCTTTTATCAGGTTTGGCAACTCCTTCTTCGGCAGAAGCTACAACAAGCTGTATATATTTCATCAAGCCGCAGCTTTCAAGTCGTTTTTCAGTGCCTGCCGACTGGTTGGCAATTACACCTATACGGTATCCTTTTTCACATAGGATTTTGAGTACGTTTTCGGAATCTTTATAGAGCTTTTCATCTTCATGATGCCAAGGAGTTTTTGCAAGTCCGAAATATCTCAGTGCTTCAATATCGCCTTTCAGATTTTGCTTTGAAAAATACAAACGTTTTTCGTTAAACTCCTCAAAGGTAATATCTGTTCCCGCAATAGCATCTCGTATGCGATGATTATAACACTCGGTTTCGTCAACAAGTGTTGAACCGACATCGAAAAATAACCATTTAATATCGTTCAGCATATTATCTCCTTGTTTTCATTAACTCCCGACCGTCCCACAAAGCCCAGCCAACCGCAAACCTCTCAAAAGGTCGGAAGCCGAGTGTCTCGGCTCGCATTTCCGCCTTTAAATACGGTTGCTGTGTATTCACGTTTGTTTAACGGCGGGAATAAACAAACAAGTATTTCGACAGCTTATTTTCAGCCATCGTCAAACCCCGACCGTTCTGCAAAGTCACGCCAACTACCGACATTTCCAAAGGTCGGAATTTGCCGTGCCCCATGGGCACCGCCGCTTAGTGCTTGCGGAGCCAGTTGCGAATCCACTTACCGTTTTCGGTAAGATCGCTCTCGCTCCAGTTACCGTTTGCCGATGTTCCCGGCCGCAGTACCGAGCAGGTTTCATCCTTGTTGCAGATACTCCAGTTACAGTAGCTTATGCCTTGCTTGTCAAAATAGCTAAGCCACTTCTGCGTTTCATTGAAGTCGTTTGCACCGCCGCCCGATGCATCACAAGTACCGAATTCCGACACGAATACAGGCAGTCCCTGTGCCACGCAGTTTTCTACATTTGAACGAAGTCCTGCGTGAGTTGCCGCATAGAAGTGGAACGCATACATTACATTCTTGTAGCTCAGCGGATCTGAAAGCGGCTTGTCGATTTCCTGGCTCCATGTTGGCGTACCTACTATAATTACCGAGTTCGGCGCATTCTTGCGGATAACGGGTATTATCTTTTCCGCATACGGCTTGATATTACTGCTCCATGATGCACCGCCGTTCGGCTCGTTGCATATCTCGTAAATTACATTCGGATATTTTGCATATCTCTTTGACACCGTTTCAAAGAAGGATTTTGCCTCGTTTGTATACTTGGACGGGTCGCCGGGATTAAGAACATGCCAGTCAATGATAACATACATATCCAGCTTGATGCAGATGTCAACACCCTTTTCAAGCAGTTCAAGGCTTCCGCTCTTGTTGCCCATATAGCACTGACCGTTGCCCCACTCGTCAACATACATTGCAAGACGGACAACATTCGTGTTCCAGTCGTCACGGAGCGTTTTGAATGCACTCTCGTTCACAAATTCAGGGAACCATGTAAGCCCGTGCGTACTCATTCCCCTGAGCTGATAACCCTTGCCGCTCTTATCAACAAGTTGTCCGTTCTTTACCGAAAGCTGACCGTGCTGTGATACCGGTGTAGTGCCTTTAGGGTCGCTCGGAGCCGGAGGAACTGTTGCCGCCGGCTTTTTGGTCGTTGACGTATTGTTGTTGTTATTGTTGTTATTATTGTTGCTGTTATTTCCGGCACTCGTTCCTGCGGTACTTCCGTTCACAGTCACTTTACCCTCATTGATATAAGCGTCAGCCGAATAATTGAATCCGAATGAAACGCTCTTTCCCTTTTCTATAGTTCCGTTGTAGCTCTCGTTCTTGACCGTCATTGTGTTTCCCGAAATGCTGAATATTCCGTTCCACTGCGACATCAGCTTTGTATTGCCGGGGACGGTTACCTTTGCCGTCCAGCTGTTCACCGTATCGCCATTATTTGTTATAACAATCTCATAACCTCCGCACTTCTTACCGCCTTCTTCCCAGTCGCTCGACTTCTTCCACTGAACAATGAAATTGCTTGCGGATGAAGCAGGCTTGCTCTGGCTGTTATTTTTCGTGTCGGCGGTTGCCCGTGTCTTTGTTGTATCGGCAGGCTTCTCGGTGTTCTCTGACTTTGATGTATTTCCCTGCTTTGAAGTATTACTTTCTTCCTGTTCGGAGGTATCGGAAGATGTATTGCTCTCTGTTACGGATGTGTCGGAAGATGTGTCGCTCTCTGTTACTGAGCTGTCAACGGAAGTAACCTCAGAATTTTCATCGACACTGCTCATATCCTCAACATACGATGATACATCGCTTTCGGTCGCCGAGCTGTTTCCGACAGACGATAATACACCGCTGTCCTGCGCCGCACAGCCTGCAAGCATAGCCGCCGCAATAAACGCAGCTATCGCACGTCTGATTATAGATTTTTTCATATTTCCTCTTTCGGTCGTGATATTAAAACAGCCCTCACGAATGAGGGCTGTCATTATTTGCTAATCTCTGTTAAAGATTACTTTCTCTTCTTAGCAACTACTACTGCGCCTGCTGCGAGAACTGCAACGCCTGCAACTGCTGCAACGCCTTCAACACCTGTGTTTGTGCTGGGCTTTGAAGAATCGCCTGTTGTTGCGGGAGCTTCTGTTGCGGGAGCATCTGTATCAGCGGGAGCTGTTGTATCTTCTTCACCGCTGCCGAGACCTGAAACTGTGAATTCAATCTCTAAAGACTTTGTGGGGTATGCACCGTTATAACCATCTTTCTTAAGAGCATCGTTCCAGATGTTAGCGAACAGAACCTTTGTATGACCTGACTTCTTACCGTCTTCTGTATCAATGATAGGATCAGCAACTTCTGATGTTACTGTACCATCAACGATGATCTTGCAGTCAGAGAACTTAGCAATAGATTCGCCGTCTTCGCCTGCGTCCTTATCAAAAGGAATATCTGTTGAAACAAACAGAAGGTTAAAAGAAGAAGCACCGTCGAGTGCCCAGTCAAAGTCAGTAACACCAACCTTGTATGTGCCGTCCTTGTCGATCTTTACATCTGTGTATGTAGCAGGAATAACATAGCCGGCACTACCATCCGGCATATCATCATCGAATTTGTCTTCATACTGAGGGAATGTTTCAGGGTCGTTACCGCCCCATACGATTACGCTGTTGAAGTACTTGCCGTCTGCAACGTCCTTACCATATGTAGCGTCATCAAAAGAGTTTCTGAATGAGTAGGGTGCTGTCTGGAAACCGATATAAGCATTATAAGTTTCTGCTGCTGCGCCTACTGTAAGTGTGCCTGCTACTGCCATTGCAGCTGCTGCACCGATGAATCTTTTCATCTTCATTTTAATTACCTCCAAACATATTGTGTAGTGTTTAATTTTTATGAGTGCTGTTAAACGTTTACAACATTCTCATTTGAACTAATTATAACCTCTGCCCGCCAAAAAATCAATTTGCATTTTTCACACATTTACCACATAACTTTTAGTTATTTTGTACAATTAGGTTATTAAGTTAAATCGCAGGCCGTTCTCGATTGTCACCCATTTGTGCAGTTTGGTTGACACGAGAAGCTGTCGGTGGTATTCTGTTAAAGTCGTTTGACAAAATGGAAAGGAAACAAAAAAATATGAACAGACAGAAAATCACAACAATCGTACTTTGTGCGCTCTTTGCGGCAATCACGGCTATACTTTCGCAGATAGCGATCCCGATGCCCTCCGGCGTACCGGTTACACTACAGACCTTTGCAATAGCCCTCTGCGGCTTTTATCTCTGCACGGCAAGAGCAACCGTTTCAACGGTCGTTTATGTTCTGCTCGGTGCGGTAGGCGTTCCCGTATTCAGCGGCTTCAAGGGCGGAATTGCTTCAATAGTAGGTCCTACGGGCGGATTTATAATCGGCTTTATCGCTATGGCGGCCATCAGCGGAATCGCATTCAGAAATATGCCCGAAAAGTTCCGTGTACCGCTTAGAATAGCAATGGGCATCTTAGGCGTTGCCGCTTGCCATATCTGCGGATTTGTACAGTATGCTCTCGTTGCAGGCAAGGATCTCTTAACGAGCTTCCTGCTTGTATCCGCTCCCTATCTTATAAAGGATATAGCAAGCGTAGTTCTCGCATACTTTGCCGCTCTCGCAATTTCAAAGGCTCTGAAAAGAACAGGCTTTGCCCCAAGTGAACAGGCATAATTACAATAATTTCAGAAACATTAAAGGCAGTGCCGGACGGCGCTGTCTTCAGCTTGTGGAAAAAGTCAGTTTTTATAAAACACGCAGTAAATTCTCTATCCCTATCCCCAAACCCCTTCCCCACGGGAAGGGGCTGAGTGTGGGGCTGCCGCCCTCACCCCGCTTGGGGCTACGCCCCAAACCCCATTTTCAAAAATATATAAGTTTTTCTACAGACTAAAGGCAGTGCCGGACGGCGCTGTCTTTTTGTTTTTGTAATAACAAGCACAAAGTAAAAAACCAATTTACTGCTTCCTCGTAAAAGGTAATATTGACATATAAATCTGAACAATTAAAACCATACACGTTTTAATACTCGCCGATAACGCAAGCCTCGCCAACCTCAGACATTCCAAAGGCAGAATTTACAGTGACTTTCAGTCACCGCCGTTTTGCTACCCTGCGGATAACTCAGACATTTCCAAAGGCGGAATTTGAAGTGGCACATTGCCACAGGCGGAATTTGAAGCGGCACATTGCCGCAGGCGGAATTTGAAGCGGCTCACAGCCGCCCGCCGTTTTGCCACGCTCAGCCAACCTCAAACATTTCTAAAGGCGGAATTTGGTGCGGCACATTGCCGCCCCGCCCTGCTTTGACTTTTTATGATTTAAGTGCTATACTCTATAAATAGAAAGACAAAACACGGAGATACTTTAAATGGATAACAAATACGAAGAACGGCTCGGCACAGCCTCGATGCTGCCTCTTATACTTAAAATGGCACTGCCGGGCTTTGCGGCACAGCTTATAAACCTGCTGTACAGCATAGTTGACAGGGTCTTCATCGGACACATAGAGCTTATCGGCACAGATGCGCTGGCAGGTATCGGTGTTACAAGCTCGATAATCATTCTTATCTCGGCATTTTCACAGATAGTCGGCGGTGGCGGCGCACCGCTTGCCTCAATAGCGCTCGGCAAGGGCGACCGTGAAAGAGCGCACAGGATACTCGGCAACGGCTTTTCACTGCTCGTGCTGTTTACTGTAGTAACATCGGGCATAACCTACATCTTTATGGAGCCCCTGCTCCGCCTTATCGGCGCAAGCGACGCTACTATCGGCTATGCCACAGACTACCTCTCGGTATACCTTACAGGCACGCTGTTCGTAATGTTTGCAACCGGACTTAATTCGTTCATAAATGCACAGGGCAGACCCGGAATTTCAATGATAGCCGTAATAATCGGCGCAATCCTCAACATAGGCCTTGATCCGCTTTTTATCTATGTATTTGGTATGGGCGTCACAGGCGCGGCACTCGCAACGGTAATATCGCAGGCGGTAAGCGCCTTTATAATAGTCGGTTTTCTTGTATCCGACAAAGCGACTTTGAAAATAAAGCCGAAATATCTTAAGCCGGATATAAAGATAATCAGATCGCTGTTCGCTCTTGGAATCGCCCCGTTTATAATGGCAAGTACGGAAAGTCTTGTCGGCTTCGTTCTCAACGGCTCGCTGAGCGCATACGGCGATATATACGTCAGCACCCTTACGGTAATGCAGAGCGCAATGCAGTTTGCCGCCGTGCCTCTGAGCGGCTTTGCACAGGGCTTTGTTCCGATAGTCAGCTACAATTACGGCAAGGGCAACACAGACCGTGTCCGCCTCTGCTTTAAATATTCCGTGATAATTATGTTCTCTTTCTTCGCCCTGTCAAACCTGTTTATGATTACCTTCCCCGAATTTGTCGCAGGAATGTTCACGGACGATACCGCACTTATAGAAACAGTCGGCAGAATGATGCCTCTTTTTCTTACCGGCATGACCATATTCGGACTTCAGCGTACCTGCCAGAATATGTTTGTTGCTCTCGGTCAGGCTAAAATTTCACTGTTCATAGCCCTTTTGCGTAAAGTGATACTGCTTATCCCTCTTGCCCTTATCCTGCCGAATTTTCTCGGTGTAAAAGGTGTATATCTCGCAGAATCCGTAGCGGATGCAACCTCGGCAATCTGCTGTACAGTTATCTTCGCTCTTACCTTCCGCAAGATACTCAAAAAGCGTGGGCAGACATAAATTAAATAATCAAGCGGTCACAGGGAAAGATACAGCCCCGTGACCGCTTTTTCTTATACGATTTTCAAGCACCGCCCGCACATTTCCAGTGCAGGCGGTGCTTTGCGTTTATTTCAGAAATTCCGCCAGTATCTGACCGAGTACCCTGTACTGCTCATCGCTGAGCCTTTTTCTTACTGTATTGTTGTATTCGTGAAAAGCGTCTATAAGCAAGCGAACACAGTCAGCCTGTCCGTCCGTAAGCCCGATAAGCGAAACCGTTCCGGATTGCTGTAAGCCGCAAAGATAGTCAAGCGATATATTATGTTCTCTCGCAATTGAGCAAAGTGCCTCATACGTCGGACGTTTCTCTCCGTTTTCATATCTGCACATCATACTTTTATCTATATTCGCCCTGCTTGCAAAGTCCTTTTGCGACATATTCTTTTCTATTCTGATTTTCTTCAGCCTGTTGCCAAATTCATTCATACAGCACACCTCTGATTGCATTTTATGAAATTATCTCATAAAATCGTTGCGCATTGAGCAATTTTGTGCTATTATTATTGTATGATGGACAATTTTTATCCGAATAAATTGCTTGAATACAAAAGGTGATTAAGTGCAACAACAAATAAAATCCAGACAACGTGTGACCGAACACGGCGAGGTTTTCACCGCCGAGCGTGAAGTAAAGGCAATGTGCGACCTTGTAAAACAGGAAACCGAGCGTATCGACAGCCGTTTTCTTGAACCCGCCTGCGGAACGGGCAATTTCCTTACCGAAATTCTCGCAAGAAAGCTTGCGGTCGTAAAGTCTGAATACGGTCGCAGTCCTATTGAATATGAAAAATACTCGCTCCTTGCGGTAAGCAGTCTTTACGGTGTCGATATAATGGCTGATAATGTCGAAACCTGCCGTGAACGGCTGTTTAAGCAGTGGGACAAGCAATACAGAGCCGTCTGCAAAAAAGAATGCAACGATGATACAAGAAAATCCGTCCGCTTTATCCTGTCAAGAAATATCGTCTGCGGAAACGCCCTTACTCTTAAGTGCGTAGACGAAAACTGCAACGATACCGAACAGGATATAGTCTTTTCCGAGTGGGCATTCGTTTTCGGCAGTAATATACAGCGCAGCGATTACAGCTTTGACGAACTGGTAAACGGCAATAAGGAAAAGGCTTCTCAGCTCACCCTCAGCGACAGCACAGAAGGCGAGGGCACTTTTTTACGGAAATATATATGCAACTACAGGAGGTTATGGGAAAATGGCTGATAATATTTCAACCGGAATTTTAAGCGGACTTTACGAAAAGGTATACAACCCCGATGTTCTGTCCTGCCTTGCCAATCTCTCAAACGATGAGGTTTTCACACCTCCGGAGATAGTAAACAAAATGCTCGATATGCTCCCGCAGGAGCTTTTCTCATCTCCCGATACAAAGTTTCTCGACCCCGCCGTGAAAACGGGAGTATACCTTCGTGAGATAGCAAAGCGCCTTATAAAAGGTCTTGAAACCGTTATCCCCGACAGACAGCAGCGAATAGACCATATTTTTAAAAATCAGCTTTACGGCATTGCGATAACCGAGCTTACAAGCCTGCTCTCACGCAGAAGCCTTTATTGCAGTAAGTACGCAAACAGTGCTTTTTCGGTAACACACTTTGAAAATTCGGACGGAAATATCCGTTTCAAGCGTATCCCCCACTCGTTCGACAAATCCGGCAGATGCATCTTCTGCGGTGCGTCCGAAACGCAGTACGACCGTGGCGAAGAACGTGAATATTATGCGTATGAATGGATACATACATTACACCCCGAGGAGATTTTTGGCATGAAGTTCGATGTTATTATTTCAAATCCGCCGTATCAGTTAAGTGATGAGGGAAACGGTGCAAGTGCTAAACCTATATATCAATACTTCGTCGAAACTGCCAAAAATCTTAAGCCACGTTTTCTTACTATGATTATACCTGCCCGATGGTACGCAGGCGGTAAAGGGCTTGATGAGTTTAGAAAAACGATGCTTGAAGATAAAAGAATAGTTCGCATAGTGGATTATGTCAACGCAAAAGACTGCTTTAGCGGTATCAATTTAGGTGGTGGTATTTGTTACTTTTTGTGGGATAGAGATAATCCTAATGAGTGCCAATATACTAATAATCACGATTCTATTGTTTCAACAGAAACCAGAACATTAAACGAGTTTCCTGTTTTTGTGAGATACAATGAAGCTATATCAATAATACACAAGGTAATCTCACAAAAAGAAAAAACAGTATCAGAAGTAGTTGGCTCTCGAAACCCATTCGGTCTTTCGTCTTTCGAAAGAGGAACTAAAGAACCACAGGAAATAAAACTTTTTTCAAGTGGCGGAACAGGGTATATTCCTGTGGATGATATACCACAAGGTCTAAATTTAATAAATAAATATAAAGTCATTATAAGCAAAGTTACAAGTGAACACGCAGGCGAGCCTGATAAAAGCGGTATGTTTACAGTAATTTCAACAACAAAGGTATTATTACCCAAAGAGGTCTGTACTGATTCATACATTATTCTTTATACAACTGATTCTAAACTCGAAGCTGATAATTTTGCCAAATATGTTTGCACTAAGTTTTTTCGCTTTCTGCTCCTACAATCTGTTTCATCCATAAATCTATCTAAGGATAAGTTTCAATTCGTACCTATGCAGAATTTTAATACTGATTGGTCTGACCATCAGCTTTATGCTAAATATAATTTAACTCAAATAGAGATTGATTTTATAGAATCTATGATAAAAGAAAAACTATTAGGCGGTGACAACAATGGCTGACGTATTTGAAAAATATGTGACCCCTCGCCCCGAGGTAAACCCGACTATCTATGCCTACAAGCTGAACGGCGTTACCACTCACGACGGCTACATAAAAGTAGGCTACACCGACCGTGATGTAAAGCAGCGTATAAAAGAACAGCTCCATACAAGTGCGATAAGCTACACCGTGCTTTGCGAGGAATCGGCAATGCGTCCTGACGGCTCGTGCTTCAATGACCATGACGTACACGCCGTTCTTAAACGTAACGGCTTTCACCGTCTTAACGAAAACACCGATAAGAACGAATGGTACAACTGTACCGTAAATGATGTACGCTCCGCCGTGCGTGAGCTTCGCACAGGCGAAAGGACGGACGAATACCGCACCGCCGACTTTAAAATGCGTCCGGAACAGCGTAAAGCGGTAGACCGCACAATCGAATACTTTGAAAACATTAAAAAGACCGAGCCTGAGCGCATACCAAAATTCCTGTGGAATGCAAAAATGCGTTTCGGCAAGACCTTTGCCGCTTATGAGCTTTGCAAGAAGATGAATTTCAAGCATATTCTTATTCTCACCTTCAAGCCTGCCGTAGAGTCGGCGTGGAGCGAGGACTTAAGAACTCACGTTGATTTTGAGGGCTGGCAGTACGTTTCAAACAAGGACGCACATAATAACAAGCAGAATATCGACGAGGCATATTACAATGCCGACAGCACAAGACCGATAGTAGTTTTCGGCTCGTTTCAGGATCTGCTCGGTACTAACGAAAACGGCGGTATAAAATACAAGAACGAGTTTATCCATACTACCAACTGGGATATAGTCATATTTGACGAATACCATTTCGGAGCGTGGAGAGAAAACGCAAAGAAGCTGTTTGACGATCCCGACGATGAAGATATAGACTTTGACGCAGAAAAATATCAGAAGGAAGAAGCAGGAAATGCCGTAAACGAAACATTCCTGCCGATAACCTCGTCACACTACCTTTATCTGTCCGGTACCCCGTTCAGAGCAATGCACAGCGGTGAGTTCATAGAAGAACAGATTTTCAACTGGACTTATTCAGATGAACAGAGCGCAAAAGAAAACTGGAAGGGCGAAAACAACCCATATCTGTCACTTCCCCGTATGGTGATGATGACCTATAAAATTCCCGAAAGTATACGCTCTGTAGCCTCTGAGGGAGAATTTGACGGCTTCGATCTGAATCTGTTCTTTTCCGCAAAGGGAAAAGGCGAGGACGCTCGCTTCGTAAACGAGAACGAGGTGCAGAAATGGCTCGATCTTATCCGTGGCGCATATCTGCCTGCAAGCGTAGACGACCTTAAAATTGCGGTAAGTCTTGGCGTTGACAAGCGTCCGCCTATGCCCTTCTCAGACACAAGGCTTCTTAACGTACTGTCGCACACCCTATGGTTTTTGCCGAGCGTAGCGTCCTGCTTTGCAATGTACAATCTTCTTATGCAAAGTCAGAACAACTATTACAATCAGGGCTATAAGATAAACGTCTGCGCCGGTATAAAAGCGGGCGTAGGTCTTGATGCGGTAAAGCCCGTTATTGATTCTATGGGCGATCCTCTCGTTACAAGGACAATAACCCTCACCTGCGGAAAGCTGACAACCGGCGTTACCGTAAAGCCGTGGACAGGCATATTTATGCTCCGCAATCTTAAAAGCCCGGAAACCTATTTCCAGTCGGCTTTCCGTGTGCAGTCGCCCTGGACGGTAAAAAATGAGAAGGGCGAAGTCGAGATAATCAAGCACGAATGCTATGTGTTCGACTTTGCACTTGACCGTGCGCTCCGCCAGATATCCGACTATGCCTGCAATCTGAATTCCGAGAACACAAACCCCGAAAAGAACGTCAGCGAGTTTATAAACTTCCTGCCCGTCTTAGCCTATGACGGATCGACTATGGAGCAGGTAAACGCACAGGCTATTCTTGATATTACCCTTGCCGGAACCTCCGCAACCCTCCTCGCAAAGCGCTGGCAGTCCGCCCTGCTTGTTAACGTTGATAACGATACGCTAAAACGTCTTATGGCAAGCACAGAGGCAATGACCGCACTTGAAAATATCGAGGCTTTCCGTAATCTCAACAAGGAGCTTGAAGTAATCATCAACAAGTCCGAGGCAGTAAAGAAGCTGAAGAAAGACGGCGTTGAAAAGCTCACCCCGAAAGAAAAGAAAGAGCTTACCGAAGCCGAGAAGGAGTTCAAGTCAAAACGTAAGGAGGTACAGGAAAAGCTGATGAAATTCGCTTCAAGAATTCCCGTATTTATGTACCTTACCGACTACCGTGAATCCTGCCTCAAGGACGTTATAACCCAGCTTGAACCCGGTCTTTTCAAAAAAGTGACCGGTCTTGATACAAAGGATTTCGATCTTTTATGTTCGCTCGGCGTTTTCAACTCCAGCCTTATGAATCATTCCATTTTCCAGTTCAAACGCTACGAGGATGCAAGCCTTACCTATACCGGAATTGATATGCACAGTAACGATAAGGAGATAGGCGGTTGGGATACCGCCATAAGAAAAGATGAATACAAAAAGCTGTTCTATAATCAGCAGGAATCAATGAACGCTCCTCAGCCTACCGAAGCCACCGAAGATATAGTGGAGTTAAAGAAAGAAGTCACCCGGTCATCAGCGGTAAAATCCGTTCAGCCATCCGGCAAGTCTACCGCTGCAAGTCCAACCACTCCGCCTCTTGTGACCGAAAAGTTCGGCATTAAATCACCCGTTCCCAAAGCCGCTTTACCCGTTCCCGACAGGAAACACACCAACACCACCGATTTTGACGAATCGTCAATAACAGTAGGTATGACCGTAATACATAAAAAATTCGGCGAAGGAAAAGTACAGTCAATCGCTGATAAACATATATATGTAAAATTTGCTGACGGTCAGAAAAATTTTGCCTTCCCCAACGCCTTCACCGACGGCTTCCTGCACCTGCCGAAATAATCAAAAACTGCAGCCCGACTGAATCAGCCGGGCTGTTTACATATACACAACAAAAAATCCCGTGCAAAATACACGGGATTAAACTTGGTACACCTTCAGGGACTCGAACCCAGGACCCACTGATTAAGAGTCAGTTGCTCTACCAACTGAGCTAATGGTGCTTAATAAAGCAAACCCACGAACCGGGCTTTCCGCTCGGCCCGTGGGCTGCTTGCTTTTTAAGAGAAGCCGGCATCTACCTATTTTCACAGGCCGTTTCCAGCCAACTATCTTCGGCACAAGTGAGCTTAACTTCTGTGTTCGGAATGGGAACAGGTGGTTCCTCACCGTCATCGACACCGGCCATTCCTGACCTTCGTCAGCTTCTCTTTCTTAGAAGGCATATACCTTCAAAACTGAATATCGAACTGCTTTCAGCAAATGAAGTATCAATCGAAAATGGGGTCAAGCCCTCGACCTATTAGTACACGCTTGCTCAATGACTCACGCCACTTACACATTGTGCCTATCAACCTTGTAGTCTTCAAGGGGTCTTACCTGATTATCTCAGTGGGATATCTTATCTTAAGGCCGGCTTCACGCTTAGATGCTTTCAGCGTTTATCCGATCCGAACATAGCTGCCCAGCTGTGCCACTGGCGTGACAACTGGTGCACCAGAGGTTCGTCCATCCCGGTCCTCTCGTACTAGGGACAGCGCCTTTCAAATATCCTGCGCCCACGACAGATAGGGACCGAACTGTCTCACGACGTTCTGA